>Ga0209479_1000162_pt1 | contig 136696 bp, 116 predicted proteins | sample DewCreD2012metaG_2_FD_184112 | JGI IMG/M metagenome (GOLD analysis project Ga0209479, IMG submission 184112) | Hot spring sediment bacterial and archeal communities from British Columbia, Canada, to study Microbial Dark Matter (Phase II) - Dewar... ... | reverse complement strand
CCAATCGCCCCCGTCACGTCGGTCGTGCGAATGTAGAACTGCGGGCGGTACCCCGAGAAGAATGGCGTGTGGCGGCCACCCTCTTCCTTCTTCAACACGTAGACCTGCGCCTCGAACTTCTTGTGCGGCTTGATGCTGCCCGGTGCGCACAACACCTGCCCGCGCTCCACATCGGTGCGCTCAATGCCACGCAGCAGACAGCCGACGTTGTCACCGGCAATCCCTTCGTCCAGCGTCTTCTGGAACATCTCTACACCGGTCACCACCGTCCGCCGCGGCGCGTCGTTGGTCATGCCCACGATCTCAACCGTGTCACCGACCTTCACCTTGCCGCGCTCGATCCGGCCCGTCACCACCGTGCCACGGCCCTTAATCCCGAACACGTCCTCAATCGGCATCAGGAACGGCTGATCCACTGCCCGCTGCGGCGTTGGAATGTACTCGTCCACCGCATTCATCAGCTCCAGAATACATTTGTACTCTGGGGCGTTGATGTCCTTGCTCGGGCTTTCCAGCGCGTTGCGGGCGCTGCCGCGCACAATCGGAATCTCATCACCCGGGAAGCCGTACTTGCTAAGCAGCTCGCGCAGCTCCAGCTCGACCAGCTCCAGCAGCTCCGGGTCGTCCATCATATCGACCTTGTTCAGGAAGACCACGATGGCCGGCACCTGCACCTGGCGGGCGAGCAGAATGTGCTCGCGGGTCTGCGGCATCGGGCCATCGGGAGCGCTCACCACCAGAATGGCGCCGTCCATCTGGGCCGCGCCGGTAATCATATTCTTGATATAGTCGGCGTGACCGGGGCAGTCGACGTGCGCATAGTGGCGCTTGTCGGTCTGATACTCGACGTGGCGAATGGCAATCGTAATGCCACGGGCGCGCTCTTCGGGGGCGTTGTCGATCTGGTCATACGCCATAAACTGAGCTGCACCCTTGAGCGACAACACCTTGGTAATCGCAGCGGTCAGAGTCGTCTTGCCGTGGTCAACGTGACCGATGGTGCCGACGTTAATGTGCGGTTTCGTCCGCTCGAATTTCTGCTTGGCCATTGTTTGATTCCTCCGCGTTCTTGCGCGATCTACTTAATCCCTATCATCAGCCAGAGATGGCTATTTCCCGATCAGACCAGGCGGCGTAGATAGCGGTTGGTAGCAGCCGATGCGTTGTTTGTTCAGGAATTGCCAACTCACCAGCACTCACATAACCGGCAAACGGTGCCATCGTCTCTGCAAGCAAATTACCGATGGTCAACGCTGAAATAGTCGTTGCATAGGCGCACACTAACACTCCGAGTGGTTGCTGGCTCAGCAAACGAGCGCATTGGGCCAGCAAATGCGGTAATTGTTCGTGTAAGCGCCAGATTTCACCGTTTGGCCCACGCCCGAAGACTGGCGGGTCGAGCAAGATCAGATCATACCGATTACCACGCCGCAATTCACGGGCAACAAATTTACCGACATCATCGATCAGCCACCGGATGGGGCGATCCGTCAGTTCGGCCAGCGCCTGATTTTCTTGTGCCCAACGCACTGCGGGCTTAGAAGCATCAACGTGGGTAACGTGAGCACCACAGCGCGCAAGATGCAGGCTACTCAAGCCAGTATATCCAAACAATACCAGTGCTCGCGGTTGCGAGCGGCGTTGCACCTGGCGAGCCAGCCAGTCCCAATGGGCACTATGTTCCGGGAAGACACCAGTATGACGAAACGGTGTCAGACGAACCCAGCAACGAACCCCATTGGCATCAAGTGGCCAGCGTTCGGGCAAGGAATGGTGTTGATGCCACTCGCCTGGCCCGTCTTCGCCACGCGAACGACGAAAGGTTGCATCGGCCTGCTGCCACGCGGACGCCGGCAAGCGGGGCGTCCAAATCGCCTGTGTTTCCGGTCTGGCCAACACGTATGGCCCGAACCGCTCCAGCTTGGCACCGTGCCCTGAATCGAGCAGCTCATAATCGGCCCAGCGCGGCGGTGTTAACAGGCGCAGCTCCATCGTCGTCGAAAAAAGGGACGACCGCACGGGGCGACCGTCCCCGATCCCCTCACTAATTCGCACTACGCTTCTCGATAATCTCCTTCGCCAACGCTTCAGGCAGCGGCTCGTAATGGTCGAATTCCATTGACGACGTTGCCCGACCCTGCGTTGCCGAACGGAGATCGGTCATATAACCGAACATATTTGCCAGCGGCACGAAGGCACGAACCACCTGCGCATTACCGCGGGCCTCCATTCCCTCGATCCGACCACGGCGAGAGTTGAAATCGCCGATTACCGTACCGAGGAACTCTTCGGGAGTGACCGTCTCAACCTTCATGATCGGTTCGAGCAATTGCGGTTTGCCGCGACGCACAGCATCTTTCAGACACATCGAGGCGGCGATCTTAAAGGCCATTTCCGATGAGTCGACCTCGTGGTACGAACCATCGTACAGCGTGGCCTTGACATCAACCACCGGATAGCCGGCAATTACACCGGTCTGCATCGCTTCACGCAAACCCTGCTCGACGGCGGGAATGTACTCTTTCGGAATGACACCACCAACGATGGCATTCACGAACTCGAAGCCACTTCCAGGAGGCAGCGGCTCAAACTTGATCTTCACGTGACCGTACTGACCCTTACCACCAGTCTGGCGCACAAAGCGCGTCTCCTGATCGACCGGGATCGTAATCGTTTCACGGTAAGAGACCTGCGGCTTACCCTGATTCGCCTCGACCTTGTATTCACGGCGCATCCGGTCAAGGATCACTTCGAGGTGAAGCTCGCCCATACCCTTGATAATCGTCTGACCGGTCTCCGGATCGGTGTAGACACGGAAGGTCGGGTCCTCTTCAGCCAGGCGGCTGAGAGCAATCGACATCTTATCCTGATCGGCCTTCGTCTTCGGCTCGACAGCCAGCTCAATCACCGGTTCAGGGAAGCGGATGCTTTCGAGCACAATCGGATGGTCGGGGTCACAGATTGTATCACCGGTGTATGAATTCTTCGGGCCGACCATTGCGGCAATTTCGCCGGCATACACCTCTTCAATATCCTCGCGATGGTTGGCATGCATGCGCAGGATACGGCCAAGGCGCTCACGCTGATTGCGGGTCGAATTCAGGACGTAAGAACCCTTGGTGATTTTACCGGCGTAGACGCGGAAGTAGGCCAGCTTCCCAACATACGGATCGGCGACAATCTTGAAAACGAGCGCCGTGAATGGTGCGTCGTCACTGACCGGGCGAGTAATAACCTCAACCCCTTCATCACCCATCACCTGACCGGGGAGCGTACCGGTAATAGCCGGGCGGTCGAGCGGCGACGGCAGATATTCAACCACTGCATCAAGCAGCTTCTGCACACCTTTATTACGCAACGCCGCACCACAGAGCACCGGCACCAGCTTGCGCTCGATAGTCGCCTTGCGCAGACCGCGCTTCAGCTCTTCGACGGTCAACTCCTGCCCTTCGAGGTAGAGCAGCGTCAACTCATCGTCGGTTTCGGCGATCATCTCGATCAACTCATTGCGAGCCTGCTCGGCAGCGGGGCGCAGTTCGGCAGGGATCTCCTCTTCGCGAATATCCTTACCAAGGTCATCGTAATAGACCGTGGCCTTCATCTTGAAGAGGTCGATGGTGCCGCGGAACGAGTCCTCAACCCCAATCGGCAACTGGACGATAGCCGGCTTCGCGCCGAGGCGATCCTTAATCATCTGCACACAGCGCTCGAAGCTGGCACCGACGCGATCCATCTTGTTAACAAAACAGATGCGCGGCACATTGTATTTATCGGCCTGTCGCCAAACCGTTTCTGATTGAGGTTCAACACCAGCCACGCCGTCGAACACGACGACGCCGCCATCGAGCACGCGCAGTGATCGTTCCACCTCTACAGTAAAATCGACGTGGCCGGGAGTATCGATAATGTTAATCCGATACTCTACGCCGTCCAGGCGCCAGGGCGCAGTCGTCGCAGCGGCGGTAATCGTAATCCCGCGCTCCTGCTCCTGCGGCATCCAGTCCATTGTCGCGGTACCTTCGTGAACCTCACCGATCTTATACGTGCGGCCGGTATAAAACAGAATCCGCTCGGTCGTTGTGGTCTTACCCGCGTCAATATGGGCGATAATGCCGATATTGCGTACCTTGTCGAGTTCGATCTGACGTGGCATACCCGTCACATACTCCTAACGTGAGGCAACCGTAGTTGCCATAAACATCTTGCCGATAGCCGGGATTAGAGCCGGCCATAGTGAGCGAAAGCACGGTTGGCTTCCGCCATGCGATGGACATCTTCCTTACGCTTAATCGTCGTACCGGTATTGTTATAGGCATCGATCAACTCGGCAGCGAGGCGTTCAACCATCGGCTTACCGGTGCGAGCACGAGCCGACATCAACAGCCAGCGCATAGCCAGCGAATAGCGACGGTCGCTCTTAACTTCAACCGGCACCTGGTAGGTAGCACCGCCAACGCGCTTCGGTCGCACTTCAATTGAAGGGCTGGCATTCCGCAGCGCCTGCTCAAAAATCTCCATTTGCGGCTTCTTAAGCCGCTCGGCAGCCAGATCAAGCGCCTGATACACGATGCGCTCGGCAAGACTCTTCTTGCCGCGCTCCATGACTTTATTAATAAATTTCTGAACGAGAACGCTATTGTAGCGTGCATCAGGTGGAATTGGTCGTCGTTCAATATTACCGCGACGGGGCATAACGCACCTCTCCTACTTCTTACCACCACCCTTGCCAACCGGCTGGTTCTTCTTCGTACCGTACTTACTGCGACCCTGCTTGCGCCCATTCACACCCTGGGTATCAAGCGTACCGCGAACGATGTGGTAGCGCACACCGGGCAAATCCTTCACACGACCGCCGCGGATCAGCACAACCGAGTGTTCTTGCAGATTGTGACCCTCACCGGGAATGTATGCCGTCACCTCAAGGCCGTTGGAGAGCCGCACGCGAGCGATTTTCCGCAGCGCCGAGTTAGGCTTCTTCGGCGTCATGGTGGTCACTTTCGTGCAGACGCCGCGCTTTTGTGGCGATCCGCGGCCGCGAGTCAGCTTCCCCTTCAGCGAGTTGTAGGTGAAGCGCAGGGCCGGGGCTTTGGTCTTCTTTACCACCGGCTTGCGCGGCTTCCGAACAAGTTGGTTAATGGTCGGCATGTAATGCTCTCCTTCAAACCGGCCTGCTAACAACAATCTCTTGCAGACAAAATAATAACTGGCCCAAAGATCTGGTCGCAGTATGCCACTGCGCCTTAGAAGTGGGCCGCATGGCGCACAAAGATTTCGCTGCGCATTTCTTCGCAGCAGTTATGGAGTATAGCACCGGCTTCGGGCTTTGTCAAACACTGTGGATAGGTTTAGAACCTATTTCAAAAAACATCTACGAGAAGGTATCTTCTTCATTGCCACTCGATTCGATGTTCATGACGAGCAAACCTGGCCTCCGCGTGACCAGCCGGGTCAACGACGTGACACGTGCCGGATCGTGTGTACGGCTGGCGCGGCAGCATGGCTGCCGCACTCCAAACTACGCCACACGCGGATGATAAGCGATCAAGGCAACCTATTCAGCGCGTGATGGCACCGGAGATAGTTATTAGAGCGCGACAGTACAACTTTAATTATGAAATAAGTTCTAGGGTGCAGGAGGTTCACGCCTGGATTGGGCTGCTGCGCGTGCTTGTTCGATAGTTTCTTTGAAGGCAAAGATATGCGGACGCCTCGTAGAGTAGAAGATACCAACAGCTTCACCTTGTGTGAAACGATGATATTCAGAAGGGAGGACCTCAAAATCTCGGCGATACATTTTCCCTTCATAGTCACGATATTCTACGACGATCCGATAACGTCCATATTTCCGCACAACCACGGCTGTGGTTTCGATCCCGTTTGCCAATACCTCTTGAAACTGTGAGATACGCTGTATATAACTAAGTGCAATTATTCCAACACCAATGATCGGCAATCCGCAAAACATTACGAAGCAAAAGATTTCGTTATTCAATGGCAAACTCCCGTATTGCAAGAATGGACAAGGAGATTTGATGCTTGAGTACACTATACAACCCGTATTGCGTCCTGTCGAGAGGTTTCATCCACAACGCATACAGGTAATGCAACAAACAGCATTTGTAGCCGGATGCGGTATGATGAGAAGCAATAGCAGATAGAATAACAGGTGCCTGATGCAGAGCGGTCGGATCACGATACTGGGAATACCGATTGATGATGTCACCGAGGCAGAAGCATTGGAGAGGGCACATAGCTTTCTGCAAGATGGAGGCTGGCATCAGATTTGTACGGTGAACCCGGAATTTATCATGGAGGCACGCCGAAATCCAGCTTTTCGGGCAGTATTGCAGGCAGCAGATCTGAACACGCCGGATGGCTTTGGGGTGCTGGTGGCGGCGCGCTGGCAGGGTACACCGTTGCGTGGCCGGGTAACGGGGGTTGAATTAACGCTTGGTCTGGCCCAACTCGCCGCAACGCATGGCTATCGCATGTTCTTGCTCGGTGCAGCACCGGGTGTTGCGGAAGCAGCGGCAGTCGTGCTCAGATCGCGGTGGCCGGGGCTGCATATTGTTGGCTGCTATGCCGGCTCACCGGCAGCGGAATATGATGAGCAGCAGCGCCAGATCATTATGCAAGCGCAACCACATATCCTGCTGGTAGCGTATGGTCATCCACGACAAGAGTTGTGGATTGCACGTAACCAGCCATTTATCAAGGTGCCGCTGGCTATCGGTGTGGGCGGTACCTTCGATTATCTGGCCGGCAGGGTACCACGCGCACCACGGTGGCTCCGCCGGATGGGGTTAGAATGGGCATTCCGGTTAGTGATGCAGCCGAGACGTTGGCGGCGTATCATTGATGCTGTTCCAGCATTTCTATGGACTGTCATCTGGGAAGGACGGCGCAGGGAAGAGGTCGGGTAGAGAAGCTAACTGACACATACGGCGGTCCAGCAGACAGATCAATCACAACGGGTGGGAGCAGTGGTCTGTGTAAGCACGTATCACAAGGCAATAGTTATGCAGCAGGCCCGGCAATAATTATGGATGTGTGTACCATGTGATCATGGAGAACTTCTGCATATTACACAGCGCACTACGTAGGGTAAGGAACAGGTACGGCCTTCATCCCTCAGAGTGTTCTATTCGCCATACTATGATGAGTTCGCATATTACCGGTAACGTCAGTTGATGAAAGAAATGGGGAATGCCATGACGCAGACAACCGCAGAAAAGATTGCTGCATTGCGTGAACGACGCGAACGGGCACGAAATCAAGACCCGGTGGCAATCGCCCGGCAACACGAACGAGGGAAATTAACGGCGCGAGAGCGAATTGATCGTCTACTTGATCCCGGTTCCTTCGTCGAACTTGACGCATTTGCTGTTCATCGTACCTCTGCGTTTGGTATGGAACGGCGCAAACCATTGGGTGACGGCGTGATCACCGGGCACGGTACGATTGATGGTAGACCCGTTTGTGTGTTTGCCCAGGATTTCACTGTGTTTGGTGGGTCATTAGGCGAGGTGTTTGCCGAGAAGATTTGCAAAGTCATGGATCTGGCTTTGCGCATGGGTGTGCCCTGCATCGGCATCAACGATAGTGGTGGAGCACGTATTCAGGAAGGTGTGGTAAGCCTGGGTGGTTATGCCGAGATCTTCTACCGTAACGTCCTCAGTAGTGGTGTGATACCACAATTATCGATTATTGCCGGGCCATGTGCAGGTGGGGCAGTCTACTCGCCGGCAATGACCGATTTTATCTTTATGGTCAAAAACATTAGCCAGATGTTCATTACCGGGCCGGATGTGATCAAAACCGTCACCGGCGAAGAGGTTGGCTTTGAAGAGTTAGGCGGGGCGATGACCCACAATACCCGCAGTGGAGTGGCGCATTTTGCCGCCGACAGTGAAGATGAATGCTTCGATCAGTTGCGGACACTGCTCTCATTTTTGCCATCCAACAACATGGAAGACCCGCCGTATCAGGCGCCAACCGATGATCCGGAGCGGATGGACGAAGATTTGCAAAGCATCATTCCCGACAATCCACGCAAAGCCTACGACATGATTAAGGTTATTGAGGCCGTGGTAGATGATGGGTTCTTCTTCGAGGTGCAACCGGCATGGGCAAAGAACATCGTCATCGGCTTTGCCCGTCTGGATGGTCACGTGGTTGGGGTGGTTGGCAATCAACCGCTGCAAATGGCCGGTACGCTGGATATTGACAGTTCCGTGAAGGCAGCGCGCTTTGTACGCTTTTGCGATGCGTTTAACATTCCGCTGGTTACATTCGTGGATGTACCGGGCTTCTTGCCGGGCACACAGCAGGAATACGGCGGAATCATCCGTCATGGAGCCAAACTTCTGTACGCATACTGTGAAGCAACTGTACCGAAATTAACGGTTATTACCCGTAAAGCGTATGGCGGAGCCTATGATGTGATGGCGAGCAAGCACATTCGCGCCGACTTCAACTTTGCCTGGCCAACCGCTGAAATTGCCGTGATGGGTGTTGATGCAGCGGTACGCATTATCTTTCGCAAAGAGCTGGCTGAAGCAGATGATCCGGCAGCACGGCTGGCCGAACTGGTTGAAGACTACCAGAATCGTTTTGCCAATCCGTATGTTGCCGCCGAACGTGGGTATATTGATGCGGTTATCGAACCGCGTGAGACACGACCGGCCCTGATTCGCGCCTTACGCCTGGCACGCACGAAGCGTCAGAGTCTGCCAGCCCGTAAGCATGGCAACATTCCATTGTGATTTTTAAGCGTAACCTGTGCATCCCGATCTGTATTAAGCAGTCTCTTGAAACATTTCTGGTGAAATCTGGTAACAATTTTACCTGTCACTATGCTATGATACAACTATCAATTGGAACTTCATTGGTCCGTGGTAGGGATAGACGGCATGAATGACAGAGAGGGCGCAATTGAACAGGTTATTGAACTGCGCCTACCGAGTCGGCTGGGATATGAACGAATTGCAATGGATACTGCGGCTGCGCTGGCGAGACGTATGGGTTTTCCTGCTGAGCGGATCGATGCCCTGCGCACAGCGATTGGCGAGGCTGTAACCAATGCAATTGAACACGGTAATCAGGCTGACGCGGCAATGAAGGTTGTGGTTGTACTGATGGTACGACCTGATGAGCTGATCATTAGTGTTGCCGATCAGGGCCGACAGGCGTTAGACCCGGCACGAACGCACATACAACCACGTATTACCGATGCCTTCCAGCGGGCAGATAAGGGAGGCTGGGGAATATGGCTGATGCGTGAATTGATGGATGAGGTAGAGTTTACACTGGCACCGGGTGGGGGTAATCAGGTACGAATGGTTGTCCATCTCGAGCGTCCATCCACTTAGTACAAGTAGCAGGCTGAGAAGATATGCAGCTCACGATCCCCAGTATTCTCGGCTATGAAGTGATTGCACGTGATGCGGTTGCTTCACTGGCAAAACGATTTGGTCTGGCACCAGAACGGATCGAGGACATTAAAACGGCGCTATGTGAAGCCTGTACCAATGCCATTGAACACGGTAATCATGCTGATCCGCAACGTAAAGTACGGGTTGTCTGTACCATTGATGAACAGCATCTTATCATTGAAGTGTGCGATGAAGGAACAGATCCACCCGTACTACCAAAAAAGCCGGTTGAGTGGCCGATCTGTCCCTACACGTCATTTCGTGGACGAGGACTGATGCTTATGGCTGCACTGGCTGATGAGGTAACTGTTGTACCTGATGCGCTAACCGGTACCTGTGTTCGATTGATTTTTTACCGCCATCCCACTAATGTAGTAGTTGATGTATCGTGACCTGGAATGGTTCCATATGAGGAGCGATCCATGCTAGAGGATGAATTAACAGTCAATATTCGTCAACGTGACGGTGTTGCGGTTATTGATCTGATCGGGGATGTGACAACTTTTGCTGAGGAAAAGATCAATAACGCCTATCGTCAAGTTACGGCCAGGGGTGAACGGTTCATCTTATTCAATTTTCGCCAGAATGATTACATTAACAGTGCCGGAATCGCAATTCTGATCGGTATTGTGACCGAAGTCAATCAAAACGGACAGCGACTGGCGGTAAGTGGTTTATCGCCCCATTTTCAGAAAATTTTTCGCATGGTAGGGCTGGCACAGTACGCCGAAATCTATCAAACGGAAGATGAGGCAATCAGTGCATTTAGGCGTTTGAACACACTTGAATAATCCAGCGTTCACACAAGGGGCAGGTGGCAGGGAGCAGGCGCAAGGCCTGCTCTTATCTTGTTGCAGCTATAGCTGCCCGTAGCTCTGCAGGAGTAACGACTGCGTTGCCAAACCGTCGCACAACCAGCGCAGCAGCGATATTCGCCAACATAGCGGCAATGCTGCCCCGACAACCGGCAGCCAGGGCCAGCGTTGCCACAGCAATAAAGGTATCTCCGGCACCAGTAGTATCGAACACTTCGCTGATGTGGTAGGCCGGAATATGTTGATACGGTTCGTGATCGCCAATCAAGACCAATCCAGCCGGCCCACGAGTAACAATGACGAGATGAGCGGCAAGATCGTGATAGAGGCGGGTAACCCCCTCGGCAATCACCGCTTCGTCGATGAATGGCATACCCAGGGCAGCAGCGGCTTCCGCGTCGTTGCAACGGAAGAGATCGGCGTGGCGATAATAATGTGAATGGCCTTGCGCATCAACGGCAAAGATGACATCGTGTTGACGGCAAAGCGTTCGTACCGCATCGACTACGCGCGGTGTGAGCAGGCCAAGCTGGTAATCAGAGCAGATCACGGCATCTGCGCCCGGTAATTGTCCAGCCAGTGCGGCAATCACCTGTTCTTCAATCTCAGCAGACAAAGGCTGACGGTCGAGATAGTCCAGCCGGGCAACCTGTTGCGGCAGGCGGGGAGCGGCATCGGCCAGAATACGTGTTTTGCGCGTCGTGACGCGATCCGTAACTGTAATGACGCCGCTATCATCAATGTGTGCTGCCTGTAGCAGATCACGCAAGTGTTTGCCCTCTTCATCGTTGCCGACAATGGTAATCAGGCTGGCTTGAGAACCGAGCGCGACGATATTGCGAGCCGGATTGGCTGCTCCACCGAGAATGGTTTCCCGCCGCAAAAATTCAAGCACCGGGATAGGTGCTTCACGGGAGAGGCGTGTCGCACGACCGTAAAGATATTCGTCGAGTGTAATATCCCCGATCACAATAATGCGATGCCCGGCGAGAAGCGCTGGATCGGGGAGATGAGTAGCCTGACAGGTCATAGGAAATGAATCAGGCGGCTACCTTCCCGGTAGCCGCCAACAATGTCTAGGCAGCATCGTTGCCAAGGACGGCCTCACGGAAGCGTTGCATGCCAACGCGAATCTCCTCGCTCCCGGTGGCATACGACAGGCGTAGATAGCCGGGTGCGCCGAAGGCTTCGCCGGCGACACAGGCGATGTGTGCCTCTTCGAGCAGGTAGAGGTTGAGTTCATCGCTGGTTGTGCAGACCTTGCCGTTACGCAGTGGCCGGTTGAGCAACGCACTTACGTTAGGGAAGACGTAGAAGGCGCCATCAGGTACAGTACAGGTCACACCGGGGATTTCAGCCAGCAGACCGAGGATCAGATCGCGCCGACGCTGGAATTCAGCCGTCATTGCGGCAACGGTTGCTTCGATGTCTGGGTTGGGTGTATACGCCGCCAGGGCCGCGTCCTGCGAGATACTCGATGTGTGGGTGCTGGTGTGGCTCTGAATTGCCTTAATTGCTTCGATAATCGGCTGTGGCCCGGCCACGTACCCAACCCGCCAGCCGGTCATGGCATACGCCTTCGCTGCACCGTTGACCACCAGGGTTCGTTCGGCGAGATCAGGTGCTACCCGTAACAGACGAGTGTATGGCACATACGAAATCGCATCGTAGATTTCGTCGGTGATGATGATCGCCGGATGATCACGAAGCACGGCAGCCAGCGCAGCCAGCTCCTCGGCACTGTAGACGGCACCGGTCGGGTTCGAGGGGGAATTGAGCACGACGATCCGTGTTCGCTCACTCAAACTGGCGCGGAGCTGATCAGGAGTGAGTTTGAAACCAGTCTGCTCACTGGTCTGAGGAGTAACCGGAGTAGCGCCGGCCAGTTTCGCCTGCTCCACGTAGCTTACCCAGTAGGGTGCCGGGATAAGTGCTTCATCGCCTTCGTCACACAGGGCCTGAAAGGCGAGGTAGAGCGCTTCTTTGGCGCCGGTGGTGACGGTAACCTGCCCGATCCCGTAGGAAAGCCCCTGATCGGCACTTACGCGAGCGGCGATCACTTTACGCAGCTCAAGCGTTCCGCCGGTCGGCGTATAGTGCGTATGATTGGCCTGGATACCGGCAATGGCAGCCTGCTTGATTGGTTCGGGGGTATCGAAATCAGGCTCACCAACACTAAACGAAATGACCTTAATGCCGGCAGCGCGCATTTGGGCAACGCGAGCAGTCATTGCAGCAGTGGCTGAGGCTTCGAGCGAGGCGAGACGGCGGGCAAAACGGTAATCCATTCTGGCAGACATGTAGCTCTCCTGTCTGGATATAGGTTCATAAACCTGGTGCAGACATCGGTGTTGCAGGTACACTTGCGGCGATTATACCAGAGGTGGAAAACTTGCAGATCATTGTGCTCGCTATTCTCTTGTTGTCGATACACGGAACTGGTTTTGAGGAGTCATCTCATAAACTCGTAGCGTAAATACACGTCGTGCCTATGAGCAGATGGGTGATGTCACATTTTGATACGGTAATCCCAGTTGCCCCCTTACGTCACCACAGCGGTGCGGATCGTTGATCGCGACGGGGGGATGGGTGGAACACGGATGGACGCGGGTGAGGCGGATGCACGCGGATAGATCGTCACCCAAGGTGCTCTCTTATATCACCACAGCGACACGGAGGATGGTCATACCAGATGTGTGTGACGTAGTGCGTCTACGGAACTGGCTGCGACCCAAACGATGCATACCGTTCAGGTACGCTGCACGATGTTGTGCGCAGCGTCGTGCTGTTCATCATCGCAGGTAGCCTTTCGTGGCTTGCTCACAGCGTAGGTAGCAACTTGGGTTATGGTGCTTCTTTCAGATTGTCAGACCCGCGCCGGCTCGCTGCTAGCGTGCTAGCAGCGAGCTGCTGGTGAGTCGGCACAGGCGTATAAACTGGTTTGAGAGCCTTCACATTCAGGGGTGGCGCCAGCTTAATGTGTGGCAAGCGCATCATAGTGGAGCTGCGTCTAGTGGTGATATGCGGCACGCCCCAACCTTTACCCGTCCCCGCTGGGGACAGGAATCACCGGTGCCGGGTGCTGCCGCTGGTGTAAGCTGGTTCAGGGTGGCGATACCCTGCTGGGCGCAGGTGGTGAGTGAACTGGAGGCTCGCGCTCCCTGGGTGTACAGACCCGCCTCCACCCTCACCCGCCCCCGCTGGGGGCGGGAACCACTGGAACCGGGTGGCTTCCGCTGATGGAAGCTGGTTCAAGGTGGTGATACTCTGCTGGGCGCAGGTGATGAGTGAACTGGAGGCTCGCGCTCCCTGGGTGTACAGACCCGCCTCCACCCTCACCCGCCCCCGCTGGGGGCGGGAACCACTGGAACCGGGTGGCTTCCGCTGGTGGAAGCAGGTTCAGGGTGGTGATACTCTGCTGGGCGCAGGTGGTGAGTGAGCTGGAGGCTCGCGCTCCCTGGGTGTACAGACCCGCCCCCACCCTCACCCGCCTCCGCTGGAGGCGGGAACCACCGACGCCGGGTGGCTTCCGTAGGTGCAAGCTGGTTCAGGGTGGCGACACCCTGATAGACACAGGTGCGACGGACAGGTGCAGGTGGTGAGTAAGCCGGAGGCGTGCGCTCCCTGGGTGTACAGACCGCCCCCGCTGGGCTACGCATTACCCACATGCCACGCTGCGTTAAGCCGGGATGCAAGTGCTCCCCGTGGCGCAGGCTTCTAGCCTGCGTGGAGGCATCACCTCCACCACCGTCAAGTGCTGGCCGTGGTCGCTGTTGTGCAGGCACGAACCTGGTGCAACTAAACATCTACGCGCAGGTATCGCATGCATGCCGGACCGACTCGATGATCGGTATGAGTATACATTCAGCACCCCCGTGACCAAGATGGGTAACGGTATGCCACGCGCCAGATAGTGAGCGCGACCGGCGCGGCAGCATGGCTGCCGCACTCCATACGAGGGCAATTCGGGCTGGAAGCGGTATCCCTGTCGGTGTGCGGGATGGGAACGAGATACAGCTATTTGTTCGTGCTATGACCATCCGGGGCACCGCTCCACCACGCGCCAGATAGTGAGCGCGGCTAGCGCGACAGCGTGGCTGCCGCACTCCACACCGTGCGATACGCGCATGACGAGCGGGTACGGCAATTCATCCAGCACGTGTTGGTACGGCTGAAGCGGCGCACTACCACCGGGCCAGTCGCTCAAAACAGCACCAATAGCGATCATATCTGCCTGATACGCACGTGGTTGACACCAGTTATGGGTAATGTATAGGCTACGCGGGAGGGTTGAGCGTAGCGGCTGGGATCACATCTGAACAACCATCTATTGCACGCGATGCAGGACATTCCCATTCACCGCATCCTTTGTATGGTAAGGTGAGCGGCACAGGTACCATCTGTGGGGGCGGGTTCATCTGTGGGGGCGGGTTTAGAACCCGCCCCTACGGAAGCCACCCCTACGCACCACCGGCACCAGCACGCTGTGGGGCAGGCTGTTGGCCTGCGTTCAGCCATTCCCACCATCAGGGTCGCGTAGGCGACAGGCGCACGATAGCACAGCGTGATGACATTAGCTCAAGCACCCTGCCCCACGGTTCGGCACGACGTCTCCCACTGCAATCATGCCGCGTTCCGTTCCTAATACGTACCGCTCACGATACGACTGTTCCCTGACATGTTGCTCACGATAGCACATGATTGACACCATGCGTATAGTTATGGGTAATGCATAGCCCGCCGGGGGCGGGAACTACTGGCACCGGATGGTTTCCGCTGATGCAAGCTGGTTTAGGGTGGCGATACCCTGCTGGGCGCAGGTGGTGAGTGAGCCGGAGGCGTGCGCTCCCTGGGTGTACAGACCCGACCCACCCTTACCCGCACCCGCCGGGGACGGGAACCACCAGCGCCGGGTGGCTTCCACTGATGTAAGCTGGTTCAGGGTGGCGAAATACCTTCTACGAACGTGGTCGTATTTCCATACCACTCAACTCCAGTGCAGTCATGATGCCTTCACGCAACGTACTGCGGGTACGCACATCACCGAGATCAATACCCAAATTGATCATAGTTTGAGCGATGGCGGCACTGATACCGGTGATAATCACTTGTGCGCCAAGCAAACGGGCAGCTCTGATGGTCTGGAGCAGATAATTAGCGACCGCAGTATCAACCATTGGCACACCGGTAATGTCGATGATAACAACATCGGCCATCTGTTCGGCAATACTTGATAGCAGGTGTTCCATTACATGCTGTGCTCGCCGAGAGTCAATAGTCCCGACAAGCGGCATGAGCAGAACCCCTTCAAACAGCGGCACAACCGGCGCGGCCAGTTGGGCAATCGTTTCTTCGAGCGTAGATTGACGCTCGTTAAGCTCTTTGAGCTGGTCTGTCAACTGACGCTGGTTATCATAGCGCCGTTGCAGGTGAGCGACCATATCGGCGACAATCTGGGTGAGGTATGGGCCGCGTGGATTGCACGGCGGGAACTGGGTGCGGGCATGATCCAGTTCGGCAGCACGATCAGGTCGGTAGCGCTCGACAACGGGAATAAGACGATTAAGAACAGCATCCACCACTTCAGGCTGAAACGTGAGCAGGGTGGCAAAGCTGCGGTCAGCCTCACGCTCAACCGGTACCTGATTATCAAGACCGCATAACACAGCGCAAAACCATTCGGTCAGTACAAGCAAAAACCACTCCTGCCGCAGAGGATCGTCTGATGCCAGCGTCACTGCGATATGGCGCTCTTCGGGTACCGGCGGGATGCCACCGGCAAAAATGCAAATCGAGCTGGCAATATTGGCCAGCTCAAGATAGCGTTGCGTCTCCTCCCGCCAGTGGCTGCTTTCTTGAAAGCCGGTGAAGATAACACTCGGCAACTGATTACGGATGATGCAATCTTCGAGGGTGTGGCTGATGTCAACGAGGGTTGCCTTGCTGGCAAGAAAGGGCTGGACATCGGGAGCAAGGGTTTCCCTGATCAGGGAAAAGAGTGATGGTAGTGGTGAAGGTGTATCTGCCATTGACAGTTCCCTTTTTGAAATCCCGGTTGTTGCCAATAATGTCGCCAGACGATGACGCAAAGGACGGTAGTGATTCTGGTACGAAGTGAGATGAGTTGAGAGATTGCATTGTAGTCAGCCAGAAGGTACTTCAACCATTCTTCGACATCATATGCTCTTGAACCTCTGGGTTACGTTGCTGATATGATCTTCGTCGCTGGTATAGGCAGGAGCCCAGGCTACCGTTCTGGTTTGATCAAGACAGAGATCGCAAGAGCTGGGGGTTTCTGCTTGACCAGGACGACTTACCTTGCCACGAAACTGGTGGCGTGTGTTTGCCTCACTTACAATATTGCACCCGTTGCCGTTACTCACAATAACGGTAACTGTGCAGTTGTTTTGAGACAGGTTTTATTTGAAGCATAAGAGAATGGTATCAGAAATCAGAGCGTCGTCAATAGAATCATCGCCATCAACACACGATATAGATCAAGATGATCACTTCTCCACGTCATCCGGTAGCCTACCGGTACGAGCATATTCCTGTACTGCCAGGTAAATCGCCCGCGGTGTGCCATCGGGATGCACGAAGTTCCAGGCATCGGGATACGAGCGGGTGAGAAATGGTGTGCTGAATTGCCAGAGGATGGTGGCTTCCAGCCAGGGATAGTGGCGTGATTGTTCGTAGGTGGCGATTGTCCAGCGTATCCGATCAGCAGGACGCACTGCACCACTCCAACGCGGATGGTCGTTGTAGCCGCCTTCGGTGATGATGATGCGCTTGTCGCTGCCGCCCAGGCGGTCGAGTAGTTCGCGTACCAGTTCGATGCGGCGAAAATTGACCCGGTCAACGCCGGGTTCAGCATCTGGCGGTTCCTGGCCGCCGTAGGCGTGGACGGCCCACATGTCGAAAAAGGGGAATGCTCCAGCGTCGGCGAGCGAGGCCAGGAATTGCATATCGTCCATGCGCAGATTGCCGCCTTCCAGGCTGGGGCCAGGCGATAGTGCGCCGGCGATGACGATGGCCTCTGGTGCGGCTGCTTTGATCGCCGGGTAGGTCTGTTTGAGCAGATCGGTGTATGCACCGGGATCGGGCGGTCGTTCACCCCACTCGAACCGTAAGTTGGGTTCGTTCCAGATGATGATATGACGCACGCCCTGCGGAGCGTAGCGTTCGGCAAACGCCGCCGCAAAATGGGCAAAATCGGCAAAGTGGGCACGATCAAGGTAACGATCGGTGGTGTTGGGTGGGCGTGCCCAGGCCGGTACGATGTCGAGGCGGGCCACGACATTGAGACCCTGCGCTCTGGCGTGGGCAATCACCAGATCGGCACCTGTCCAGTCGAAACCGTAACGTGAACGGGGCTGAATGTAGGCCCAGGGAAAGAGTTCTACGATCCAGCTTGCCCCCATCTCGTTGACCTGGGCCAGAGTACGTCGGATGTAGGCTTCGTCGCCGATGCCGGTGAGACGGGTATGAACGCCGATGAGAGGATTGGTCGTCGCTACCGTGCGTGATGGTGGCAGGTTGATCGGTCGAGGCAGGCGCGGTAGGAAGAACTGGAGTCCGCTGAGCAGTATCAGGGTTGCGATGAGAAGGTAGATGCGCAGGCCGGCAGCTAGTGAACGTATCATGAGCATGTTGGCAGCAGGTGTACGAGTAATTGGACACAGGTATTGTACCACTCAGATCAAATTTTGAGAGGATGAGATCACATCTGAAAAACCATCCATTGCACACGATGAGAGGCATTCCCATTCACCGAATTCCCGTGTATGGCAAGGTGAATGGCACAGGCACCGTCCGTAGGGGCGGGTTGAGAACCCGCCCCTACGGAACCCGCCCCTACACACCACCGGCACCAGCACGCTGTGGGGCAGGCTGCCAGCCTGCGTTCGGTCATCCTCATCATCAGGGTTACGTATCGGCACGGGAGTCCGCTGCAATCCGCGCCGGATCGTGAGTACGACTGGCGCGGCAGCATGGCTACCGCACTCCAAACCATGCAACCCGGTCGGGAAGACGAATCCACGTCGGTGTGTGATACGACGGTGTGGCAGCGGAAACGTGGTGTGTCGTTTCGGGTGGCGCGAGGGTGATAGGTGAATGGGTCACGCTTGCGCGGCGATCAGGTTTGGTATTACTGCGCGCGGTGGCGTGCTGATTGTGGTCGGATGTTGTGGGCGAGGGGCGAGAGGAATTCTCTCGTTTATGGCGATGGGCGGTGGGCTGGTACGGCCTGCGCGAAGGCTGGAAGGTGCAGGAAGCGGTAAAAGTATGTCTGCGATCCGACGCATGGTCAGTGATGGAGAGGGGACGTTGTGCAATAGCTGTTCATTTGCCTTGCGTGGGATTCGTAGCCGTGCTATAAAGATAAAGGCGAAGGTTGTTCATTTTTGCACATAGAACAGGAAGCGCAGTCCTATGCGAATCGTTATTGCAGGTGCCGGGCCAGCCGGTATGGTGGTTGCCCGCACGATGGTTGAGCGTGGTCATGATGTGATTGTGCTCGAAAAGCGGGATGTGCCCGGTGGTAAGGTGTCGGCGTGGCAGGATGCCGATGGTGATTGGATCGAGAGTGGGTTGCACGTTTTCTTTGGGGCATACCATAATTTGCTGGCGTTTTTGGAGCGGTATGGCCTTGGCGATACGTTTAACTGGAAACCGGCAGAGATGATTTTTGCCTCTGAACGCCATGGGCTGGCACCGATCCGGTTTGTGCCGTGGCTGCCGACGCCGTTTAACGGTCTGGCCGGTGTGCTGGCGTTTAAGCCGTTACCGCTGCGGGATAAGTTGCGGATGGGGCTGGGATTGCTGCGGGTTATTCTCGGTGATCAGGCGTATGTTGATGCGCAGGATAATGAGACGTATGCCTCGTGGCATTTACGGCACGGGATGGGTCAGCGTTCGCTCGATGAAGTGATGCATACGATGGCGCTGGCGCTGAACTTTCAACGTGCCGACCGGGTTTCGGCCAAGCTCCCCTTGACCGCTATGCTGCACTTTGCGCACGAGAAGGAAGCGCCACGGATGGCGTTGGTGAAGGGTTCGCCTGATACCAATATCTGGCGGCCTTTGATTGCGCAGATTGAGCGTTTGGGAGGGAAGGTTGAGCTGAATGCCCGCGTGTCGGCTATTGAGTATGATAGCGAGACAAATCAGGTTACCGGTTTTCGGCTGGACGATGGCCGGCTGGTGACCGGCGATGTGTATGTGTCGGCGATGCCGGTACACAATCTGCGTAAGGTGATTCCGCCGGCGCTCCGTGAGTTGCCCTACTTTGCCAATTTGAGTCATCTGAAGGGTTCGCCGGTGATTACGATGCAGCTCTTCTTCGACCGCCGTATTGCGGGAGTGGATAATTTGCTTTTTAGTGCCGGCACGCACCTCAGTGTGTACGCTGATATGGCTATGGTGGCTCCGGAGTACCATAAGGGGGAACGGAGTATTATGCAGTTTGTGGTTGCGCCGGCAGCCGAGCTGATTACGTTGCCCGATGATGAGCTGGTGCAGTTTGTGATGAGTGAGTTTGTCAGGCTGCATCCGAATGCCCGTGAGGCGAAGTTGTTGAAGTATACGATTGTGCGGATTCCTAATTCGGTGTATCAGGCGTTACCGGGTGTTGATAAGTACCGACCGGATCAGGCGACGCCGGTACGCAATTTCTTCCTGGCCGGTGATTACACGCGCCAACATTTTCTGGCTTCGATTGAGGGAGCGGTGATCAGCGCCAATCGGTGCGTCGAGCGGATTACCGAGGCGCAGGCGCGCGGTGATCTTGTGTTGCAACCGTACATGAGCGTAGCAGCCGATTGAGACATCCCGTATACTGATGATAGACCAAAGCAACCAGTGCTGATGTCCACAGGTTGACTCTAAGAAGTTTTGTATTTGCTAAGGGCTGCTATGCTCGCCATCGATTCTCTGCTCAACGGACACTACCGGATCACGGTTGCGCTCGATGCTTATCCTGATGCCGGGTTGTATCGAGCGATTGATCAGCGCTCTTCGCTGCGGGTGTTGATTACCGCACTGCCGCAACCCAATCAGGCTGCGGTTGATGATGTGCTGCGGCTGGCACGGGAACTGGCGCAGATACAGATGCCGGGGTTGCTGGCACTGCGCGACTATTTTGTCCTGGATCAGGTGTGTTATCTGGTCGCCGATGATCCTGGTGGTTCAGACCTGGAGCGCTTTGCGCGTGAGCGCGGATCACCATTGCCAGAGAGTGAAACCCTGGCTATCGTTGATCGGTTGTTGATGGTGCTGGATCGGTTGCACCATCACCAGCCGCCGCTCTTGCTGGGTGATCTGCGCACCTGCGATCTCTGGTCGTCACCAGAAGGTGGGTTGAGCCTGGCCCCCTTTGCCTGTGTCCGCCATATTGGGGCTGAGACGACGCCATACCGGGCACCTGAACTGTATGATCACAGTGTTGAGCCGGCACAGGTGAGTGATATTTATGCGATTGGCGCGGTGCTGTACCATCTGCTTACCGGTTGGCCGCCACCGCCCGCCAATCAGCGGCAGAGCGGAATGCCGCTCAATTCGCCGCGTGCGCTCAATCCACAGGTGTCGGTATTGGCCGAACAACTCACGCTGCGCGCGCTGGAGATGAAGCCGGCGAACCGGTATCAGCGGGCAAGCGAGATGCGTAGTGCGCTGGAGACGGTGCGCCTGATGGCGGGCAGGCCAATGGGGGCTACGGCACCGATTGAAAAGCCGGTTGCGCCGTCCGCCACCGTTCCTGCCGCACCTCCACCACAACCCGCGACGATTGCCACGGCTGCACCGGCCACGACATTACCACCGGCACCACCACCAACGACGACGGCAGCACCGGCGGCAGGAGTAGCCGCGCCCACCGCTCCGCCCCGCCCGTTGATCAGTACCTCGTGTCTGCTGGCAATCGTCGGTGGCCTGGCAGTGGTTGCGGTAGGGGTGTGTGTGCTGCTGGCGGTGCTGGTGGGTCTGTACATGACGAATGCTTCGTTGTTTGGCTTACCCGGTAATACGGTCGCAACGCAATCGACTGTTGCGCCTGCGCCGACGACAAATGAAGCGCCGGCGGTTGATTTGTTGCAACAGGTCAACGCGATTACTCAAACGGCGCAACTGCGGGAAGATAGTCTGGGGGCAGCGGCTTACAGTCCTGATGGCTTGCTAGTAGCGGTGGCGGTAGGATCGGCGATTCAGTTGCGCGATGCTTCCTCTTTTCTCGTTCAGGCGACGCTGAGCGGTCACGAGGGCGATGTCAGTTCGCTGGCATTTAGCCCCGATGGGGCAATTCTGGCTTCCGGTGCTCAGGATGACCCGGTGGTACGGCTGTGGGATACCGGTACTGGCCGTGAAATTGCACAACTCCGTGGACACAGCGACTGGATTCGCTCACTGGCGTTTAGCCCCGATGGTCGCTTGCTGGCGTCGGCTAGCGTTGACCAGACGATTCGGATTTGGGAAGTGACAAGCGGGCAGACAACAGCCATCCTGCGTGGTCACACCGATCTCCCCGGCAACGTTGCGTTTAGCCCTGATGGGCAATGGCTGGCTTCAGCCTCACGCGATGGTACGGCCCGGTTGTGGGATGTGAGCAGTGGACAGCAGATTGATGCTTTTAGCTTCAGCGCACCGGTTGATCCCACAACTAACGCCCCCTTCTGGCTGACCGGTATCGCTTTTTCTGGCGATGGCCGCCAAATCGCAGTTGGCTCAGTCAATGGCAATGTCTATCTGCTCGATGCAGCAACCGGCAATGTCCAGCGCGAGTTGCGGGGGCATGATGGTTGGGTAGTAATTCGCGGGGTTGCGTACAGTCCTGACGGTCGCCTGCTGGCCAGCGCGAGTCTTGATGGTAGCGTTCGTCTGTGGAGTCCGACGAGTGGTGCTGAGCGTGGGGTGTTGCAGCAGCGTGGTTTGCGCTTGCTTGGACTGAGCTGGAGTCCAGATGGCACCCGCATCCTCTCGTCGAGTGATATGGGCGGGAATCTGGTCATCTGGGACGTCGAATCCACGCAGGTTTTGCAAAGTTTTCAAGTGACTCAGGGGGTAGTGACTGGGGTACGGTATAGCCCCGATGGTCAACGTCTGGTGGCAAGCGGAGCGAATGGCGCTGTGCGCGTTCACATGCTCGATAGCGGTCGCACGACGAGCCTGGATGGTGGTGCAGCAACAGCCCAGTACATTGATTTCATCGGCGATGCTGAAGTTGTGGCAATCAGCGAAGCCGGCGAGATTGTAACCATTGATCTGACCGGTAGTCGGCCCAACGAGCAGTTGAGCGGCATGAACGGATTTCCCCTCAACCTGACGGTCAGCCCGGATCGCAGCATGATTGCGGTGGGAAACGAACAGGGTGAGGTCTATCTATGGGAAACATCCAGCCGGCAATTTTTGCGTCGGCTGAGCGGGTTGTCGGGGCCGATCTATTCACTTGCGTTCAGTGACAATGGAGCATATCTGGCTGCGGTGACCAATCAACCTGCTGACGCACCGCAGATTGCGGTCTGGGAAATGGCGCGTGGTGGGCAGCCCCAGATTCTGCGTGGTCATAATGGGCCGGTGACCAGCCTGATCTTCGTCAATAATCTTTTGCTAAGCGCCAGTAGCGATGGTCTGCTGCGCGTGCGAGACGTCACCCGCAACAACAACGAGGTCTTGCAAATTGAAGTTCCCCAGAATTGGGGCTGGTTCACCAGCCTGGCCGTGACCCCTGATCACACCCTTCTGATTGCCGGCACGATTAGCGGGCATCTGCTGTTCTACCGTCTGGACGACGGAACGCTGCTGCGGGAGATCGATCTGGCAGAGTACGGTGCGGTGCTGGCCGTTGCCGTAACGTCTGATGGCACACAACTGGCGGTGAGCACCCGTGATGAAGGTATCCTTTTGTTCGATCTGATGCCTGATCGGTGAAATCTTCCTCGTATGATCGGCGTGTTTGCCCCGTGAGAACGCTCGTCAAGCAATTGGCCATCAACCAGTCAGCACCGTGCTGGAGTCAGGAGGGCTGAAGCCCTGCCTGACAACATGCAAGCTCCGTTGGGGCTGGCGTGCGGGCTGAAGCCCTCCCTCACGACCTGCAAGCCCCGTTGGGGCAGAGAACCCTCCCCGCCGGCAGGTTAGCCCCGCAGGGGCTTCGATGAATTGATGCAGGGTTTTAACCCGCCGATCCCTTAACCCGCCAGCCTCCTTAACCAGTCGCTCACCAACCCACCTGTTCATCAACTCGACATTCCATTCACCCAAAACTGACTACTACGCTGCCCATTGTTCAATACGCTGAACAGCAACAGCGACACCACCCTCGGCACGCATGCGACCACTGACCATCGCAGCGCGAGCACGATGTACCGGATCAAGCGCTTGCTGCAACGCTAAGCTCAATCGCTCAACCGATAATGCCGACACCGGGATTGGTGGTGGGTTGGCACCGGTCTTGTGCGCACGCCAGGCCCAGAACGGCTGATCGGCAGCGAAGGGAACGATCACCGATGGAATGCCGGCGCGGAGGGCACTCGCTGTAGTGCCTGCGCCACCGTGATGGATCATTGCGCTGGCACGGGGCAACAGCCAGTCGTGTGGCATTTCATCGGCGAGATAGATGGTATCAGGAACCTGATGTGGCGTAAGACCCGCCCATCCGCGCTGAATAATGCCGCGTTGTCCGGTACGCTGAAGCGTTTCCAGCACGATGCGCGCAATGTGTGGAGCATCATGCGTAGCCATACTGCCAAAGCTAATCACTACCGGTGGTGGGCCAGCAGCCAGAAAGGCTTGCAGATCAGGCGGCGGTTGCCAGTTCGTCGCTTCTAACCACCACGAACCGGTTTGCACTGTCAGCGGGGCAGACCCCGGCGGAACCAGAACGGCACTGTAGGCTTGTAACAATCCAAACTGGCGTCCCGGTGCCGCCCATGGCAAGCGTGATGGCCCAATATCAGGCGCTCGGCGGTGGAGGATGCGGTAGCTCAGGCTTTGGGTATAACGAAAGATGGTGTGGGCAAAGACATGGCTGAGCCGACGACCGGCCAATCCAATCCGATCAGTAGGCCACGCAATGTTGGCGATGTCGGCTGGCGGGTCGAAGAAGGGAAAGAGATCGACGGCACATTCAGGCAACCCGTATTGGGTTGCGTAGAGATGACCGAGAGCGACGGTCAAAAATGAATGGACGATCATGTCGGCGGAGCGAGCCGCTGCTTGAATACGCCGGGCTACTTCAATGCCCAACGGTAATGCAAAACGGGAGATGATGCCAATCAGACGCAGCGGTTGCTGGCGTGACTCATCGGCGATCTGACGAGCCAGTACCTCAACATTGCCGGGCAGAGGCAGAAATGTGATGTGATGATCAGCCGCAAGGGATGCAAAACGTGCGGGTGCAGCCAGAACAGGGGTGTGACCGGCCCGATACAACGCAGCACCAAGCGCAATAAAGGGCTGTACGTCACCCCGACTACCATAGGTAATCATCAACATGCGCATACTGTCTCGTTAGATAACAATACCCGATTCCTGCACCATCATGCGCTTTGCTCTCCCATCACCCGCAGGTATTCCTGGTCAAATTGCCAAAGCAACCCTTCCGATTGGGCATAGGGGCCAGGACGATAAGCACGCGAGCTGATGCCCTGCTGGGATAATTCACAGACGTGCCAGTCCTGGCGATTGGTTCGATCCCAAAACTCGACTGCATCCGAGGGATCAAAGTCGGAAGCAGCCATCACATCAGGGTCAAAATACCACTCGCAGATAATCGTTGTGGCATCGGGTCGGCGTGGGATCAGGCGATGCGCCATCATATAATCGGGATGCAGACTCAGCAGCAGGTTGGGGAAGATAGAATAGTAATAGACACGTTTATGATCTTCGACCGGCAGGTTGGGCAGGGGCGGTCGCCGGGTCTGTCCGTTCAGAGTCATACTTTCGTGGGTAAGTTCCATATAACCGCCGAGAAATGGGCCACTGGTCAGATCATTCCGTCCGCTTTGCCAGGGCGAGATAGCAACCAGTTCGGGATGAATCAGCGGACAATGGTAACATTCAGAATAATTCGCCACAATCAGCTTCCAGTTCGCAGCCACCTCGTAAGTAATGCGGGCACCGCGCCGCAAGCGCGCCATCTCCCAGGCTTGAAACTTGCCGATCAACGGTGCGAACGCTTCTGTGAATGGTTGTGGCTGGTCAGCTAACGACACAAAGATGAAACCGTCCCATTCAGCTACCGCCGCACTGAGGAGAGGCCAGTCATCCCGCCGAAAGCCGGGCGCATCCTGCATATAACGAGCAGCCGCAAGCGTCCCGTCGAGGCGATATGTCCAGGCATGGTACGGGCACATGATCGTTTCGTGAAAGCGACCTTGCATCTCAGTGCAGAGACGTGCACCTCTGTGACGACAGACGTTATAATGAGCGTAGATTTGACCATCGTGGTTGCGGAGCAGGATCAGACTCTCGCCGGCAACTTCGATCAGACAGTAGCTCCCGGCTTCTGGAATGTCGGCGCTCCTGCCAACGCACATCCACTGAGTGGCAAAAATCCGCTCTTGTTCGCGGGCAAACACGTCAGGACTGGTAAACCAGACTCTGGGCAGGGTGTAGGCCGGGCGATCAATGGAAGCACGAACAAAGGTCGTCATACTCACCCCCGTGCATTTGCGGTATAATACCGTTTGAAAAGATAATCCTATCGATAGTCTCAAAGGAGGGACGAATGTTCAACCCTTTCAAGCGGAAAGACCAGGCTCAATCCGATCAGAGTCATCGCGTCCCGCCGGGCCAGTATGTTACCGAGAAATTTCCAGTATTGCACTACGGTTCTGTTCCTAAGTATACCAATGTTGAGGAGCAGTGGGATCTGCGCTGTTGGGGTGAATTAGCGGAACCGGTGCGCTTCAGCTTCCGCGAATTTCGCGCTTTGCCAACCACCACCATCAAAACCGATATTCATTGTGTAACACGCTGGAGCAAGCTCGATACAACCTGGGAAGGGGTTAGCTTCCGCGAGTTTCTCCGCCATATTCCACCGCTGAAGCCATCGGCCCGCTTTGTGATTGCGCATAGTGAGCAGGGGTATACTGCAAACCTACCGCTTGAAGCCCTCCTTGACGATGATGTGATGCTGGCATACAAATATGAGGGGCAGGAGCTGACCCCAGAACATGGCTATCCGCTGCGGCTACTGGTGCCAAAGAAGTATTTCTGGAAGAGCGCCAAATGGCTGCGGGGGATTGAATTTCTCGACCATGATCGGCTGGGATTCTGGGAGCGTTACGGCTACAACAACAACGCTGATCCCTGGCGTGAAGAACGGTATGCCGACGATTGATACCAGTGATGAGCGAGTCGCCGCAGCCATCGCCGAGCAGCAGGAACTCCGTGCCCGTGTACGCTTGCACGACGACTACAGCGAATTACAGCTCGTTGCCGGGGTCGATGCCGGTTTTGAAGCCGATGGTACGCTCATTCGGGCGGCGGTTGTGGTTGTGCGGTTACCCGATCTGGCACCGGTTGATTATGCATTGGTGCGGCAACCGGTGACCTTTCCCTACGTGCCCGGTCTGCTTGCTTTTCGCGAGGCACCGGCAATTATCGCTGCGATCAGACAATTGCGGACGACGCCTGATCTGATCATCTGCGATGGTCACGGCATTGCCCATCCGCGCCGGTGCGGCATTGCCTGTCATATCGGTGTGCTCCTCGATCTACCGGCAATCGGTTGCGCAAAGCAACGTCTGATCGGGCGATTTACCGAACCCTTGCCTGAACGCGGTGATCGCAGTCCGTTGTACGATGGCGATGATCTGATTGGATGGGTGGTACGCACCCGCGCTACTGCCCGACCGGTCTTCATCTCTCCCGGTCATCGAGTCAGCCTTGAGCGCGCCCCCGATCTGGTGATGGCCTGTACCACCAGATTTCGCCTGCCCGAACCGACGCGCCTGGCCCATCGCCTGGCTTCGCACGACGACGCACCGCTCACCTCAGATTCTCCGCCACTGTTGTAAAAAAGTCGAAAAAAACCGCGTACCTTTTCGCGGGTTTGCACGGTTTCTATAGTAGGAAGCAAACCAACCGGAGGGAAACCGTGCGCTGGTTTATCATTGGCTTGATCGTCGTGCTGGTGATCGGCAACAACTGGCGAGCAATCGAAGCGCAGACGCCGCAGGTGCTCATCAATGAGGTCATGCACAATCCGGCAGTTGGCCCGGAGTGGGTCGAGCTGTACAATCCGGGTTCGCTACCGGTCGATCTCAGCGGCTGGCGGATCGATGATGCGGTCATCGGCGGCCCACACACACTCATTGGTGCAGGTGTGGTTATTGAAGGTGGCAGTCTCCTCGTCATCACCCTGTCCAGCGCGATTCTCAACAATAACGATCCTGATCGGGCGCAGTTGAGCGATACGTCAGGTCAGATTGTTGATCAAAGCCCGCTGACCATCGTCAGTCGTGACCAGACAATTGCCCGTCAGCCAGACGGCAGCGACACCTGGCAAACCGGTGCGCCCTCACCGGGAGCGTGGAACAGCGGTGTACCACCACTGCCGGCCCACACCAGTTCACCCACAACGGAGACAACCGGCTTGCCGGTGTCACCCGACCCGATCACAGCGACGAGTACAACCATCACAGCGGCGGCAACCGTCGTCACCACCACCAGCGCGGCGATTGAGACGGCTACCCCTTCGGCGACGGCCACTGCCACCGCGACGGCAACTGTCACAGGCACCCCCACCGCCACCCCACCAGCCGCCTTCGACCAGGTAGTGCTGAACGAAATCGCCGCCGCCGGTGATCAGGAGTGGGTCGAACTCTACAATCGCGGGCCGAACGAGGTCGACCTGGCCGGATGGTGGCTGGAGCGGATCGGCAGCAGCGGCAGTCGGGTCGTGCGCGAACTGCCGGACACCATCCTCCTCGCCGGCGCGCACCTCCTGCTCCCCCTCGCCAAAGGCACCCTGCCCGACAGCGGTGCCCGGCTGAGTCTGGGCTGGGGAACGATAGCAATGAGTCAGGCGATTGACTACCCGGCGCTGATCGCGAGCACCGTCTACGCCCGCCTGGGCGATGGCGCAGAGCAGTGGCAGGCGCTCGCCCAGGCCACACCGGGCACGGCAAATGTGCTGGGGGAACCAACGAGCACCCCATCTCCCACCACGACTGCCACCAGCATACCCACTGCCACTGAGACGGCAACGCTCACCCCTACCGCCACCCCACCAGCCGCCTTTGACCAGGTCGTGCTGAACGAAATCGCCGCCACCGGTGATCAGGAATGGGTCGAACTCTACAATCGCGGACCGGGGGAGGTCGCGCTGGCCGGATGGTGGCTGGAGCGGATCAGCAGTAGTGGTAGTCGGGTGGTGCGCGAGCTACCGGACACCACCATCCCCGCCGGTGCGCACCTCCTGCTCCCTCTCGCCAAAGGCACCCTGCCCGACAGCGGCGCCCGGTTGAGTCTGGGCTGGGGAACGATGGCAATGAGTCAGGCGATTGACTATCCTGCGCTGACCGCGAGCACCGTCTACGCCCGCCTGGGCGATGGAGCAGAGCAGTGGCAGGCGCTCGCCCAGGCCACACCGGGCACGCCAAACGTGATCACAGAGCCAGACGCCCCGATCATTACCGATACCGCAACCACTACCGCCACCGGTTACCCCACTGCCACGCGCACGCCGACACCAACCCGCACGCCGACACCAACCCGCACCCCGACACCAACCCGCACGCCGACACCAACCCGCACCCCGACGGTGACGCGCACCCCGACACCAACCCGCACCCCAACTGCAACCCTTACCTCAACCACAATCCCAACGGCCACGCCGACCCCATGGCCGGTTGGGTCAGTCGTGATTCGTGCGCTGCTACCGGCTCCCGCAGTTGGGCAGAACGAATGGATTGAGCTAAGTACACAACACACCCTACCGGTCAACCTGGAAGGATGGTTCTTCAGCGATAGCAATGGCCAGCGTCGCCTGCTATCAGGATTACACCTGGAAGCGGGGGCAACACTCCGCATACCCATCACTCGTGCATTTCTCAACAACAGTGGCGACACGGTCACATTGCACGATCCGGCGGGAACACCAATTGACACCTTTACCTACGTTGCAGCAGCGGTTGATCAGGTTATCGAGCGCGAACCGCTGATGGTACCAATAGCAACGGAGTGGGAACACGCCGGCGCATCTGCTGTCGTTGCGCCTGACGCAACCGACAGCGCACAGCCGGTTATCACAACGCCAGGATTACGACCAACCGAACGACGACCGGCTTCGTTAGCGCTCCGTTCACCGCAGCCCGGCTACCTGAGTGTGACTGCTGCTCCCTCGCCAACCGCAACACCATCAACTGTGCAAGCAAATATCTGTCAAGACTGTACGCAACCGGGTTGGTCGTGGTCACGGATCGCAGCGGCAATATTGGGAGTTATCTCCTTCCTGCTCTTTGTTACTGAACCAACACCACAACGGACTGCGCGCAGAGAACATGATGTGCTATAATCTCACAACACCGGTGCCGACCATTCGCTGAAATGCAGAGAGGAACAGCCCTATGAAAGATCTGCCTGCCCTTATTCGAGAACGGTTGACGCAGAACCTCTGGGGCGTCCTTGGGAATCAAGGCTACATCCTTGGGATCGACCTGGGCAGTTACGGATTACGAGCTGCATTGGTCGACTTGCAGCACCACACCTACCAGAATGCCGCTCTCGAGTCGATTGATCATGAAGACCCAGAGACAACGGTACGCCGGGTTATCGATCTGGCGCGAGATTTGATGGCGCAGGAAGGTGTTACCGTCGAGCGCCTGGTACGGGTTGGCGTAGGCTTTAGCGGCCCGGTTGACCTCCGCCATGGCACGGTACGGCTGGCCCCACGGCGACCGGGGTGGGAAAATTACCCCTTGCAAGAGCGTTTCGAGCAGGCGTTTGATGCCGTGACGCTCATTGACAACGATGCGAATCTGATCGCCCTGGGAGAGGCAACCTTTGGTGTCGGCAAAGGATGCCAGCATCTATTTTACTTTCACCTGAGCAGTGGCGTTGGCGGGGGCGCAGTGCTGAACGGTCGCCTGTACCATGGCGCCCACTCAATGGCCGGCGAAATCGGGCATGCAGTGGTTGCCCACGGCTGGGATGGCGATGGTCGCCCGGAGACCCTGGAAGAGCTGGTTTCGATAGGAGGATTAATCCGCCGGGCAGCCGCCGCAGGGCTTGCCGCGGATCGACTGGAAGATATTTTTAGCGATCATCCGATTGCCCGCAAGGTAGTACAGCATACCGTTGATCTCATGGCCACCCGGATTGCGCAAGTGATTGCACTGCTCGATCCAGAGATGGTTGTCCTGGGAGGAATCGTTGTGCGGATCGGTGGTGATCGCTTCGTGGAAGCGATTGCGACCAGAGTGAACGACTTCATCGCCCCACAGTTCGCCCGTCCCGTACCGGTGGTAGCGTCAATCCTTGGCCCCGATAGCGTCGCAATTGGCGCTGTCGCGATGGCACTCGATAGCCTGTCGGATTGAGCTTCCCATTTGCATATCGCGCTGAGCAATGCTACAATAGGATAAGCTATATCGTACACCCTACGGATAGCAGGGAGGCAAGTTGCGCCTCTCTGTTTCCTGTTGTCTATGATGTATTACGGGGGAATGATGGACGCGAAGACGATTGTGTTTGGCGAGACGGCCATTGATCGCTTACTCCAATGGTTACGGGCGAGTGGTGAACCCAAAGATGTACACGAGCTGCTGCTGCAATATCTCGAAATTCTTTGCAAGCTGGTGACGGAGGAGAGTGAATGACTGCCACGACAGGAACGCTGGCCGATGAAGTATGGCGGCTTATGACCGCGCAGGGTGTCCTCTTCGCCGTTGATGCTCCTATTCGCCAGACCCTGAGTAATCTGGTTGAATTTTTTGCGACGCGCCTGCAGCGCGATCCTGCTCAGGTGCAGGCCGAGCTGGAAGCAGCACTGGCGGCTGATGAACGCTTCACCCGCGAAGAGGTGCAGGGTCAGGTGATCTATGTCACCTCGCGGCAGGGGCGTTATATTCCCCGTGATACAACCGATCCGCATACATTTAAGCAACGGCTCTATGAGCCTGAGCATCCATTGCCGGTTGATGATTTGAGCGTCGTAGTTTCGACATCGCCACCCGCGATTACGACGAATGAACCGGTCTATATTTCCGATTACTGGATCGAGCAGGCACGGCTGCTTGCCGCTGCGCAGATGCCCTCGCCACCAGCCGAAAAACCGTCGGTGGAAGTGACCGAGACGGTGGTGATGCCTAAGCAACCGGCTGCTGAAACTACAATGGCACAGCCGCTGAGCGAAGTACCAGCAACGGTTGAAGTGCCGCCGACAACACCTGCCGAACCGGTCGAGGCGGCAGCAGTCACGGCAGAACCGGCAGTCGTAGCTTCTGAGCCGACTCCCGGTGAGCATTCGACCATTATGACTGTTGATGGGTTGACCATCGACCTCAGTCGTTCACCCGCCGAGATCGTTGCCGAGCATGGCCCAGCGCTCGAACGGATTCTGGCCGAACGCCTGGCACAGGACCCGCTGCGTCGGATTGTGAGCTTTGGGCGACTACACTACCCTGAGTCGGGTCTGATCGGCTTCGGGAAGAACGATCTGCGTAAGATTCGCGACTATATTCTGGAACGGAACGAGCCGCTCCTCGACACCGAAATTATTGCCGACCTCTACTATCACAATCCGCGCCAGTCGGATTACGAGACGTTTCGCTTCTCGCTGAATTACCGTCTGTCACGCGAGAAGGATTTTGAGTTTGTCGGTGTTGAGGGTGCAAACATCTGGTCAACGAAGGGCTTGCCAACGATTGGCTCGAAGCGAGTTAAAGCGGCTGAGATGGGGCAGTTGACCTCGTATCTCATCGAGGGCTTCGATGATAGTCTGGCCGATCAAAGCGCTGAGTCGATCATCTCCAGCGGCAGTGTCACTCGTTTGCTAACCTTCTTTGAATGGGAGTATGGGTTGCTCCCGCTCGATGCGGCATTGGCAACGCTCTTACCTGCTCCCCTCTTACCTGACCAGCGTACTGCGGTCCTTCGGTTTGAATCACCGCAACATTACAGTAACTACCTGGTTGAAGTGCGCTATCCCACCGGTAATCGTGGTGGCTGGTTACAAGGGCTTGAGGACTTCTTCCGTGAGTATCTCGTACCCGGTGCCCTGATCACGATTAGCCGCACCGATGCGGTCAATGTCTTTAACATCACCTACGAAGAGGCCGGTGAGACAACCGAGCGCCTGCTGACCTTCGATGAGAAGAAGAACCGGTTTGCTTTTGCGAACCTGACCTTCTATTGCGCAGTGGATGATGATCTCTTACCAACGCAGAACCGCTATGGGAAGCTGCGTAATCTGAAGGCTTTCCCAATGAGTGAACGGCGGAAGGCCGAGATGATCCTTGAGCACGTCTGCGAGACGATGGGCGAGCGGGGTGGAACCCGCGAGCAGCCGGTGTATCGGGTTTCATTCGCCGATATTTATGTCGCATACAATGTTCTGCGCCCGGCTTCGCGCTCATTCCTGCAGGCCCTGCTCGATAGTCATGCGTCAATTGCGGCAGATCCCACTGCCTCTGGTGATTATCTCTTCACCATGCCACAGGTTGATCGGGATGATACGGAGGAAGAGGAGACGACGGACGATATCGATCTGCCTCAACCGACGTTGCGCCGCCGAAGTGGACGCTATATTGAAGAAGATGAGTAGATGTGACAGGCGGCGATCACCAACCCTGATCGCCGCCTGATTGTCATCGTATACAGGTTTACCATGACGCTGAGTTTTGCCGAGCGTGTCGCTCAACTTGATACTGCTGAGACTGCCCCAACCCGCGTCGATCTGAAATTGCTGGCCAACCTGGGACCAGAGAGTGTGTACATCTTCTGGGAGCAGTGGCAGCGGTTTAGTCTGGATCGCCGACGCCATATTATGCACTTGCTGGCCGAGCTGGCTGAAGAGCAGATTCAGCTTGATTACCGACCGGTGTTTCGTGCCTGCCTGGCCGATCACGATGCTGAGATTCGGGTGCTGGCGATTGAAGGGCTGTGGGAAGATGATCACGAGCAGATGATGGATCGTCTGATCCAGATGATCCACGATCCGGCTGGCGAAGTGCGGGCAGCCGCAGTGATCAGTCTGGCCCGCTTTGCCTATCGGGCTGAAATCGGTGAATTATCGCTCAGTGCTGCCCAGCGACTGCTTAACGCATTGCTCCAGACTGCTTCTGACCCTGAACAACCATCAGAAGTACGCCGGCGTGCAGTTGAGGCATTGGGGTATTTTGCCGATTCACAAGAAGCGCAGGCATTGGTTGCCCGTGCCTATAGTATGGACGACATCTATATGCGCGAGAGCGCCGTCCTGGCAATGGGCCGCTCGATGCGACCGCAGTGGTTTCCGTACATTTTGCGTGAGTTGAAGAGTCCATCGCCATCACTGCGCTACGAAGCAGCACGCGCTGTGGGTGAGATCGGTGAAGATGGACGTGAGTTGCTCCCTGCATTGTTACCGCTGGTCGATGATGAAGATACCGAGATTGCACTGGCTGCAATCTGGGCGCTTGGGCAGGTTGGTGGCTCCGATGCCCGCCGCATTCTGAAGCGGATCGCCCGTTCACGCGACGAGGTGCGCGCCCAGGTTGCCCAGGATGCGCTCGCTGAACTCGACCTTGATACCCTCTGAGGATGTATGCCCCTGGTTACCGATCAGGCCATGGCCTTGCCTGATGGCTATCGCCATATTGTGTTGTCGCCGCATCTTGATGATGCGGCGCTTTCCTGTGGCGGCTTGATTGCCCGCCTGACTGCAACCGGCGAACGGGTGCTGGTTGTTAATATCTGTAGCGGCTCTCCGCCGAGTCATACGGAATTCAGCCCGTTTGCACAAACCCTCCATCAGCGCTGGGGCTTACCACCATCGGCAGTGGTGGCTCATCGTCGCGTCGAAGACGCTGCCGCGCTGGGAGTGCTTGGCGCTGATGCACTATTACTGCCGGCACTGGACGCCATCTACCGCCGACCTGATGCGTATGCCGACGAGCAGAGTCTCTTTGCAACACCGGTCGTCGATGATCCCCTTACCGATGTGGTGGCGACCCTGATCGCGACTCTGATCAAACGCTATCCGCGAGCCACGTTCTATGTGCCGCTGGCGGTGGGTATGCACGTCGATCATCAACTGGTCTTCAGCGCAGCAACGACCAGTTTGTGCGCAGCCGCTATCCATTTCGCCTGCTATGAAGACTTTCCGTATGCCCGTCAGCCGTCAGCGGTTGAACAACGCCTGGCAATGATCGGTCGTGAGTTGTATGCTCCACGCTACATTCCACTTGATGAGACACTGCTCCAGGCAAAGATCAGGGCAATTTCCGCCTATTCCAGCCAGTTGGGCGTCCTCTTCGGCAATGCAGCAGCGATGCCGGCTGCGGTAACCGAATATGCGGCGCGTGTCGCTTCACCGACAATGCGCTATGCCGAACGGCAATGGGTGAGTTTATGAAGGGTCGGTGGCGGGTTGATGTTCCATCTGCCGCGCAGTGGGATGCCTTTGTTGCTTCCCATCCCCAGGGAAATGTGTTGCAGGCCAGTCCGTGGGGTGCTCTGAAAGCCCGCTTCGGCTGGCATTGCCGACGCATCGCAGTTTACGACGACGATGGCACTATCCGCGCCGGTGCCCAGGTGCTCTTCCGCCGCTACGCCGGCCTGGCCTTTGGTTACACACCGCGTGGTCCCCTCCTGTCCGGCGATCCGGCGCTCGATAATCACCTGATCGATGGCATGCGTCGGCTCGGACGCCAGATGCTGGCGGTCGCGATCCGGCTTGAGCCAAACGTGCGTGAAGATGACGCTCAGGCTCCCCATCTCCAGACCTGGTTTACCCGACATCGGCTGGTAGTCGCTGAACCGATCCAACCACGCAGTACGATCCTCGTTGACCTGCAACCACCTGTAGAAACCATATTTACCGCGTACTCGAAAGGTCATCGGGCCGATATTCGGCGGGCCGAGCGCATTGGGGTGACGGTACGGACCGGCGGCGAGGCCGATCTGTCAACGTTCTATGATATTATGCGAGCAACCGGTGAGCGGGCCGCCTTTGCGATTCATAGCGCTGCTTACTATACGACCGCCTGGCAGTTGCATCAGCCACATAGTTGCCTCTTGGTTGCTGAATTGAATGGCATGCCGGTCGCGTCCCATCTGGTCTTCGCCGATGCGCGCTACGGTCGCTACCTGTACGGTGGTTCAACAGCAGAGGGTTTACGCAGTGGTGCCAATCATCTGCTGGCGTGGCACGCCATGCGTTGGGCACGCGAGCAAGGGTGTATCGGTTACGACCTGTGGGGCATTCCCGATGCGCTTGGGCAAGCGGCGACGGTCGCTGATGAAGCTGTGCGCACAGCCCTCGAGCAGGCTGCGCAACAAGACCCGCTGATTGGTGTCTACCGCTTCAAAAAAGGTTTTGGTGGTCGAATCGTTCGTTTTATGCCGGCTTTCGATCTGGTCCTGTTGCCATTACTCTATCCATTGGCGCGACGAAAGATTGGAGGATAACGTCAATGACGGCAAAAACACTTGCCAGTCTCCTGAACAATGTAGCTGTCCAACGGCTAATTGGCGAACCACTCGTGCCTGTGCAATCGCTCACCTACGACTCGCGGCGTGTTGAGCCGGGGAGTCTGTTTGTTGCCATCCGTGGGCAGCACAGTGATGGTCACCAGTTTATTGACCAGGCTATCGCACGGGGAGCTGTGGCCGTGGTGGTCGATCAACGGTATTGGGATGAACGACCGGTTGCCGTGCCGGTAGTGGTGGTCGCCGATAGCCGGGTGGCCCTGGCACCACTGGCGGCTGCGTTCTACGACTATCCCGGACGTGAATTGACCACAATCGGGATTACCGGTACCAAAGGAAAAAGCACAACGACCGATGTGACGGCCCAGCTCCTCGCTGCTACCGGACGTATGGTGGGCATGATCAGCACCGTCGATTTTCAGATTGGGAATCGCCGCTGGCCTAACGATACCCGTCAGAGCACACCGGAAGCACCAGAGGTGCAGGCATTGCTGCGCGAGATGGTCACTGCCGGTTGCGATACAGCCGTTATTGAAGCGACATCCCACGCTCTCTCGCCACGCTGGGGGCGGCTGGTTGGCTGTGCGTTCGCTGTGGCTGTAATGCTTAATATCGGCCACGAACATCTCGATTACCACGGCACATTCGAGCAGTATCGGGCCGACAAAGCCCAGCTCTTTGCGCTACTTGGCGAACGCAGTGGTTCGCGCTGGGCAATTGTCAATGCTGACGATCCAAATCATGCGTATTTCCTTGATGCTGCACCTGCCGATGCGGTGCGGCTACGGTATGGTTTACACGAGCCGGCAGATGTCCAGGGACAGATACTCCACAGTGGGCCGATGAGCAGTGTGGTGCGGGTAACGTCACCCTGGGGCACCACCGATCTGACCGTTCCGCTACCGGGGCGATTCAACGCCAGTAATGCGCTGGCCGCGCTGACAGTCGCTCTCAGTCAGGGCGTTGCGCTCGAGGCAGCCGCTGCCGCCCTGGCCGGCGTGCGGGCACCACGTGGCCGGATGGTGCCAATTGATGCCGGGCAACCATTCGCGGTGATTGTAGACTATGCTCATAATCCCGATTCGTTCGAGCAGATCTTTGCCATGCTGCGGCCCCAGGTGCAGGGGCGAATGATCGCGGTTTTCGGCAGTGCCGGCGAGCGTGATGTTGCCAAACGGGCTATTCAGGGAGAAATTGCCGGTCGGATGTGTGACTTGCTGGTGCTGACCGATGAAGATCCACGTGGCGAGGATCGCGAGGCAATCATTGCCCAGATCGCTGCCGGTGCCGAACGGGCCGGCAAACGACCCGGTAGTGGGTACCTCTGTATTCCTGATCGGGCACAGGCCATTCGGGCTGCCATGGCCGCCGCACAACCCGGTGACCTGGTGTTGTTGCTGGGCAAAGGACATGAGGGTAGCATTATCTACGCCGACTTTTCACTGCCGTGGAACGAAGAGCGCGAAGCCCGGCAGGCACTGGCCGAGTTAGGATACCATCGGTCGCATGATTGAACTGGCACCACACAATCCGTATGGCCTGACGATTGCTTCACCGGTCATTGCGGCTGCCGGCAGCCTGGGTGACGTGGTCGGTGTAGCGCGCTGGTTAGGGTTGCAGCGGGCAGACGCTGATCACGGTCTGGGTGCAATCATCAGTTCGACAGTGACGATGAGCGGACGACGTGGCCAGCCACAGTTGCTGGCTACACCTGCGGGTACGCTCTACCATCACGGCGGTTTTAGCCTCGGCGTCAGGCAGGTACGCGAACGGCTGGCGCCACGTTGGGCAACGTACCACGTTCCGATTCTGGTGAGTCTGGCCGGCCCGGATGCAGCAGCCGTTGCCAGTGATCTGAACGATACGCCGGGCATCGCCGGTTTTGAACTGGCCCTACCTGCACTCACTGCGGTTGAAGCGGCCCAGCGTGTCAGCGCGGTACGACAGGCAACAGTGCTACCGTTGCTGGTACGTCTCCCTGGAGAACTGCCCGATCCGGTTGCCGTAGCTACAGCCTGTGCTGCGGCGGGAGCCGATGCGCTTGCGCTGATCGGTGGTATGCCGGGGTGTATGCCCCAACCATCCGGCGAACTGGTGTACGGGCGGTTGGGCGGACCGGCCATCTTTCCCATTGCCCTGCGGATTGTCGCCAGTGTTGCCACGACGGTACAGGTACCGGTGATCGGTATGGGTGGTGTGACAACGCCAGCCCATGCTCAGGCCATGCTACGCGCCGGAGCACGGGCCGTGGCCTTAGCCAGTGCGCTGGTTACCGATCTGCGACGTGGGCAGACGATTGCCGGTAGTTTGCGGGGAGACAACTTCAAATCAGAAACCATATAGAAGGTATCTCAACATTGCTGAACAAACACTATCAGATAATGGTCTGGTATACGACTCAACGGCGTCAGGATACAAGTTGCAATGGTGATCCGTTCACAACGTAACTACGACGCAGGGAACGTAACACAGGATTCGCCAACAATATTATTAACACCTTCCTGGAAAATACAGCTATCCGTAGAGAGATTTGTTCGAGACGAGTCTCAATACGATGGCATTATTTCGGCAGCACGCGATGGTACTGCCACGTGATTGCCGCCATCAGGAGATGCATTGTGGATGCGTATCGCTTGATGACGATTTAAACGAACAGGCATAACACAAGGTTAGGCTCAAACATTACCTTCGCCAACCTCACACGACAGGATACTTCGGGTAGACGCTACGCCAAAATCTATCAAATATGAAGGTGTCAGAACACGTGGACTATGTCGGTATCCTTTATCAACTTCACTTCATTGTCAGCGGCAGAAACACGTTCAACCTGTCCACGACATCGACAGGGACACTTCTCCACAAAGGACGTCCATCACCTAATTGAGCGTAGAAGTTATCGCCCCAACACTTCACCCCTTTATCCGTAGTTAATGCACAGGTATGAAAGAAACCTGCTGCGATGGCATCGACGTTACTCTCCAATCTGATCACATCTACCGGCGTACTCCGGTCGTGCATCGAGCCATCACCCAATTGACCGTAGAAGTTATCGCCCCAGCACTTCATCCCACCACTCACAGTCAGCGCGCAGGTGTGTGCCCCACCTGCAGCGATAGCTGTCTCACTACCTTCCAGTCCTATCACTGTCTGAGGAAATCTACGCAAGTTCGTCGTGCCATCACCTAGTTGACCATCATAATTACCACCCCAGCACTGCACCTGTGCGCTGCCCGTAGTCAGCGCACAGGTGTGATGCAAACCGGCAGTGATAGCTGTTACACCACTCCACAGACCAAATACATCCACCGGTATATAGGGTTGGCCCACCGTAATATTTCCCAGTTGCCATGATGAATTACTGCCCCAGCACTTGACCCCACCGCTCGTCGTTAACGCGCAAGTATGGAATAAACCCGCAGTGATAGCAGCAACACCACTCCCCAAGCCGCTTACGTCTACCGGTATACTACGGTCACTCCTGGTGCCGTCCCCTAGTTGACCACTATCGTTAGCGCCCCAACACTTTACTCCACCATCAGTCATCAACGCACAAGTATGCCACCAACCAGCAGCAATAGCCGTCACATCGCCGTTCAGTCCTATCACATCTACAGGCGTGCCGTAAAAATTCATCGTACCGTGCCCCAATTGACCATAAAGATTACTCCCCCAGCACTTGACCCCATCACTCGTGGTCAGCGCACAGGTGTGATTCCCACCGGCAGTGATAGCCGTCACACGACTTCCCAACCCTATCACATCCACCGGCGTGTTGCGATCAATCATCGTGCCATCACCTAGTTGAAAATTGAAGTTCCTTCCCCAGCACTTAACCCCACCACTTGTAGTCAACGCACAGGTGTGCGCTCCACCAGCAGTGATGGTCACTACATCACTCTCCAACCCACTTACATCCACGGGTGTGCTGCGAGCGGTCGTGGTTCCATCCCCTAGTTGAACATCATAATTATAGCCCCAGCACTTGACTCCACCGCTCGTAGTCAGCGCACAGGTATGCGCTCCGCCAGCAGCGATAGCTACTACACCAATCCCCAGACCCGCCACATCCACCGGTATACCGGGTTGATGCGCAGTGACATTTCCCAGTTGACCATAAAAATTATTTCCCCAGCACTTAACCCCGCCGCCTGTGGTCAAAGCACAGGTATGTCCCCCACCAGCAGTGATGGCCGTCACACCACTTTCCAACCCTATCACACCCACCGGAACATTACGCTCAGTCATTGTGCCATCACCCAGTTGCCCAGAGGAGTTATTCCCCCAGCACCTCACTCCACCGACCGTGGTCAGCGCACAGGTGTGTTCCCAACCAACAGCGATGGCCGCCACATCGCTCTCCAGACCTGCTACATCCACCGGGGTGATGTGAGAATATATCGTTCCACCACCCAATTGACCTTCGAGGTTATCACCCCAACACTTAACCCCACCGCTTGTGGTCAATGCACAGGTGTGTCCCTCACCGGCAGCGATGGCCGCCACACCGCTCTCCAAACCTGCTACATCCACCGGTGTGTTACGATCGTTCGTCGTACCGTCTCCTAATTGTCCGGAGGAGTTATCACCCCAGCACTTGACCCCACCACCCGTTGTCAGCGCACAGGTATGTTCCCAACCGGCAGTGATGTCGAAGACTCCACGCCCCAGCTCCACCACATCTACCGGCGCGCTGTAAGGTATCTGCGTCTCATTGCCTAATTGACCGGAGACGTTAGCGCCCCAACACTTAACCCCACCGTTTGTGGTCAACGCACAGGTGTGGCTCCCACCGGCAGCGATGGCTGCCACACCGCTCTCCAAACCTACTACATCTACTGGCGTATTACGGTCGTTCATCGTACCGTCACCCAGTTGCCCAGAGGAGTTATCACCCCAGCACTTGACCCCACCACCCGTTGTCAGCGCACAGGTGTGATAACGACCAGTAGCGATAGCAGTAATGTTACGAAGAGATGGCAGGGAGGTCATATGAATTGTGGTATCGGTCACAAATGGCTGATACCCGGGATTTTGCAGGGTGAGTAAATTGGTGCTTTCCAACGTAGCAAACGGATATTGGGGACGATGCCAGACACCTATTCCGGGGCCATTACTGTTCAGCAGTACTAGACTCAACATCAGGGTGATAAGCGAGTGTGTTTTCACATGCTCTTCTCCTTGTTGTGGCAAAGCTGACTCTTACGGACGAGATATTGTCGTTATACTGCGTATCATATCCAATCCGGTATCAAAGAAAGCCTGACACGCTATCCAATCATCACCCTGGTGTCGTACCTGAACGATGCACTTCTATGAGAAAGGGTAGGGGCACGGCATGCCGTGCCCCTGTCGCCGCATCAGATTGCTCTTAATCCACGTCCACGATGACTCAATTGTTGCACATCAACCCCGATACGATACCTGAATGATTCCTATCGCTCTTTCACTGCTGCACAAGTGCAACACGATCATATTCCAATAACGACAACGACAGACCTCACCCGGCATCACCAATAACTGTTCCTCGTCAGACACCAGTCGACGAAAGCCCATACACAATGCGTTTCCATACTGTTATTTATGGCAACTGTTGGATAAACAGATTACTACCCAACGCCTGACCAAACTGCCGATAATCGCCAAGCAATCTGCGATAATCGGCAATAAACTGATAGCCAAGACCGAGGTTTTGATTCTGCTCGTCCAGATAATTGACGACCTGTTCGATTGCGGCTAATTCATCACGCAGCGATTGGCTGTACGCGACTTCATCACGACTCGCCATTGCCAGCACCACCTCGAGCCGCAGTATAAACTCGATGAGGAACGGATAGCTCAGGGTCGGATCAAATTTCGCACGCCATCGCTGTTGATACAGCTCACGTTCGTTTTGCTGCGCCCGTTGCTGTACTTGATTGACCAATTGAGGCAGAGCAGCATCTTTCTGTTCACCACGTCCCTGAAACGCATTGCCGATGATGTTCATCGCACCATTCCAGTTTCGCCCGAGCAGCTCAAAGAATACATCAAACCCCGTCACCTGCTGTTGCGCAATCTGTTCCAGCTCACGTTGCCATTCTTTGCGCAGCACAATCCGTAGCTCACGGAGTTCCTGCCGCAACTGCCGTAATTGCCGACGTTCATCTGGCGAGATTGGCCCGGCACACAGTTCACGAGCGGCGTAGAAGACTCCTTCGAGCTTAGCCTCCTGATCTATCCGCCGATACGCAATCAGCAGATCAAGTTTTGTCTCCATCTGCTGCATACGATGTGCCAGATCAGCCGCTGAAATCACGTTTGCAACACTGACCACAACGCCACTGATGGCTGCTAACCGCTGGACCACATTCGGCGTCAGACGAGCGATTTCAACAGTCCGCCCCGCGGCATCAACCAGGATTGGGCGGGAACCATTCCCCATTACGGAGAGTTGTCCAAGACCCAACAGCCGGTTACCTTCGGGCGAAAAGGTGACGGTCAGCACGTTCTGGTCCAGCGCAACCGACTGGATCAGGATGTTACCCGACTGAGCCAGGCCGGTACCCATTAAACGGTAGTTGAGATTTGCGAGGATGGATTCTTTGAATGCCCCGGCAAAGATGTCTGGTTGTGAGATCAATTCATCGAAGCGTTGCTGCCCAAATGGCCATGGAAAATAATACGGCGCGAGTGGATCTGACATGTTCGATCTCCAAAGACTGTGCTGGTGGATACATACGTTGTACCGCGATCTGGCTGCGATATAGTATACGAATGCGGAATTACCAGCCAATTACCGGATGCTGTCAGATCTGTTGTTCACCTGCACTGCACCTGACCTCATTTCAGCATCACTTCCCGGACATGGACATGGGCCGGTTCACCAACTCCCACCTGTAAAATCTCCAGGCGCACCTGCTGTGCGCTGAGCAGCTCTGGTATATCAAGGTACACCGTCGGATCTGGCGGCAGCCCACGGTATGATTGATTGAAGGTTTTGGTCTCACCGTCAGGCGTGGTGACGGTTACCCGCAGATCGAGATCCATACTGCCGAGGGTCAATCCCACCTGGCGCAGTGGACGCGGGTTGGTAAACCGCAGTTCAATGACAAGCGGGTTGGCTTCAAAACCACGGGCCAGCGTCAACGGCTCACCATCAAAGAGGTTAGGGACGCTGCCAATGTCGAATGGGGAATGGGCAACAACCACTGACTGACCTTCCAGCGTGTACGGAATTTCAACCAACCGCTGCCGCTCAGCACGTTCAGCGGCCAGAATCTCGTCGATATTGGCAACGTACTCTAGCCGTACCACATAGAACCCTGGCTGACCATCGGGGTAGGGAATGATCTGTTCCGGTGGCGACAGGATAAACTTCCCACTCTGCTGGGCCAGCCAGTATTCACCGGCAGTCATAATGAACACGTCGCGTTGCCGATCAAGATCGCGGCGCTGGTAGCGGTAGGCATCGATGTTGATAAATTCGATACGACGCTGCTGGGCAGGGGTGAGAAAAAAGCTGGCAAAACTGTTTGGATTGTTCGCCCACGTTGGCGAAATGCGAAGGATAATGTGCGGATCACGGTCAAGCAGCGCAGGAATCGTCTCGCCAAAAAGCTGCTGCGCCCCGTACTGCATCCCGTTGAGGCCGTAATCGCGAAACCAGAGCGGACCACCAAGGATGGCATAGTGGGTCATCGTCAGACTGCTGATGACGAGGATGACGCCGAGGATGACGGTCACGAAGCGTTGTCGCGAATGGCTCAGGAAGGCAAGAAGCATATCCAGCCCGATGACAGCCAGCAGGGTTGCCGGAATGACCATCGCCAGCATGCGGGTGATGGCCGGCCCAACCAGCGCACCGCTGAAAGGTGCCGCAAGCAGGGCAATGAGAGGTAGTCTGTAGCGCACATCCCGCCAACGCCACAGACAAACGACCAGGCCAATAGCGATGAAGGGAAGCAGGAAGAGCGGGAGATGACCGGCGTCAGGAAACCGATGCCGATCAAGGTCTACTGTGTTAGGCCAGAACCAGTAACGCGGATCAAGGCCCTGCAGGTACAGGCTCCCAAAGCGTTGCAGCTTCTCGGTGAGTGGGATGGATTGTATCCAATAGGAGTTGAGGGAACGGAAATGCTCAAACAGCGCTTCAGGATGCAGCCAGCGAAAACGCAACCACGGGATGGCAGCGAGCAGGATCGCGATAGAAGCAATCCCAATCCGTTGCGGTGAGCGGCTGAGATGGTAGCGGAGATCGCTGATCAGCAAGAGCACACCACTCACCAGCATCACCCCCTGCCCATTGGCATAGCTGTAGAAGGTGGCGGCACCGAACAGGATCACCACAACCAACCAGCGATCATCGTAAAAACGGTAGAGCACATACGTCGCCAGAAACACCGCATAACAGGCGACCATCAGTACCGTTTCAAAGGCGGTACGGGAATGGAGAAACCAGGCCGGCAACGTACACAATACCAGGATTCCCAGCCACCAGCGCCGGCTGTGATAGCCGAAACGCAACAGCAATGCAATGCCCACCGGTGCCAGAACACTCGCGATAACGGAGGTGGCACGGGTCATCCAGACCGATGGCTCAAACCCGAACAGGATGATACTGAGGGCATGGAGGTAAACACTCAAACCCAGGTTCCATTTTTCCACATTGCGAAAGTAGGTCGGAAATAGGGTGCCCTCACCATCGCGAAAACCGTTGGCAATCAGATCACGCGCCAGTACACTGTGGATGGCCTCGTCGCAGAAAAAATAGATCGGGAAGCTGGTCAGATCGGTCAGGCGGGTATAGAGGTAGAGAAGCAGGCTACCAGCCAGAAGCAACAGTTCACCAAACGTCAGGCGTGAAAGCCAACCGGTACCGGATAAAGGTTTGTGCCACCAGGCCTGGCCGGCAGGTGTATGTGTCTCAGTCGTGGGCAGGGGAAGATTCGCCATAGCTGAACTATTTTGATGTTGCCTGTGTGCTATCAGAAAGTTTGTGTGTCGTATTATAACGCCAGTTCGGTACAATGCATGACGTGTGCGTTGACACCGTAAAACGTATATACTGGAATATGTACTGGCGGTCATTACTGGCTCGACAACCAGTGAATTATATAAAGCTATCAGATTGATAACAGTTTCTGCCCAAGCTGTTCTAACGATCAGGCCCCTCTTCAGACATTTGTGCATTATCGAGCAGATTGCACTCTACACGCATGGAAGAGATGGCTTCTGTATCTTCGGAATCACAATATGCACCTGTACCACACAGCAACGATCCACACGTACCGCCAGTTTGAGCAATTGATTTGGTTGAGCGTAAAGGCAGCATCGCTGGCTCGCCATGCTCAGCCCGGCCAGGTTGCTCTGGTGCGTCACTCCCAACCGGGACTTGACCCGCTGCTGTGGACAACACTCTTTCTGGCTGGTGCCGATCCGGCCACCGGCACGGTCGAATTTCTCATCGATCCTCGCGATCCGGCGGTGATCTGGTTGTCTGATCTATCGCCGGGAACTGCGCTCGATCTTTGCGTGCCGGGTGGGAAACACTTCTCCCTCAAGCCAACAACCCAGACCCTCTTGCTGGCAGGCACCGGCGCAGCCCTACCGGCTTTGCTCTTCCTGGCCCGCCAGCAGGCCGGCAGACAGAATATTGCGCTGTTTATGGCTGGAGACACCGGTTTTCTACCCCCTCCTTTTCTCCTGCCACCGACAGTAGAAATTCAGATCAGCCAGGCCGGCGAGGCAACATTATTCGATCTGCTTACGTCATCACCACAGAGTCCGCTACGGTGGGCCGATCAGATCGGCCTGGCATTACCACCCACGATGCTGGCACTGGCGGCAAACGTCATTCGATCAACGCGCCTGCGCTGGCAACCAGGACTGGCCCAGGTTGTGGTGGCCGGATCACTACCGTGTGGGATAGGGGTCTGTCGGGCCTGCCAGATCGAAACCCGTCATGGCTGGCAGCGACGTTGTGTAGAGGGACCGGTGTTTGACCTATACGATCTTCGCCTGTCGCTGTGAGACAGGCGATACACCATCTGACTAGAGCGGAAGTGTAGACATGTAGACCGGCAAACAGCCTCTCTACGGCAAATCACCTTCGATACGGCGGAAGCTATTCACAAACCAACGCTGCACATCACGAAAACGATCCTCGATCCCGAAGAGTGTATGGGGGCCGAGATCGGGATTAGCGAAGGCGCGCCCTTGCAGGTTTGCCGTCGTTACCATCACGTACATCGGCTGGTAGAGGGTAATTGCCGGTGACAGTTCCAGCCAGCGCTGTTGAAAAGCGTGATAAAACTCAGCCCTGGCTATCAGTTCAGGCTCAGCCCGCGCCTGTTCGAGTAAAGTATCAATGCGACTATCCTCTAATCCGGCATAATTGAGGCCGTCATCAGCCTGACTGGAGTGCCAGAGGCTATAGGGGTCGGGGTCAGGCCCGATCCGCGTCCAGGTATGGATGGCAGCCATAAAATCGCCCTGGCGTAGGCGCTCGGTCAAAGTTGTGACGTCAACCGACTCAACAAACACTTCCACACCGATAGATCGCCACTGGGCAGCGATAGCCTCTGCCACTGCTACACGCCGCTCATCGCGGTCAACCAGCAATGTAAAGCTAAGACGCTGTCTTCCACGCTGGCGAATACCGTCATCGCCCGGTTCAAAATCAATTTCAGCCAGACGTTCGGCGGCTACGGATGGTTCAGCCGGCATACGACGCAGGGCAGGATCATCGGCCCAGGTACCTGGCAGGAGAGGGGTATCTATCGGCTGCGCCATCCCATTAACAACCGTCTCGATCAAAGCATCACGATCAAGGCCGAGTGCCAGTGCCCGGCGCAGGGGAATATCCTGGAACAACGGCAAACGCAGATTGAATGTGAGCAGGGTATATTCATCCATCGGCAAGACAATTTGCTGCTCTTCCCCAGGAAGATCGATAGTTGCAAGATTGGTTCCCCAGCGTTCTGCAAAGCCGTTCACTTCACCACGTGACAAAGCGGCAATCGCGGCTTCGGCGGTACTTACAAACCGCAACTCTATTTGATCGAGAAAGGGCCGACCATTGTAGTATGTCGGGTTGGCGGTCAAGATAGCCGCATCGGAGCGTAATTCAGCCAGCCGAAACGGCCCACTACCCACCAGACGACGGGCAAACTCGCTGGCCGGCCATTCAGCAGGCGAAAGACCACGGAGCAGATGAGCGGGGAGGATCGGCACGCGGGCAAGGCTTGGAAAGGGAGCAAATGGCCCTGATAACGTCACCCGTACTGTGCGAGTATCGACACGCTCAATTAAAGCAGTGCGCCAGAAGCCGGCAAGTGCCGGTTCACCCGCTACATCCAATGTCTGCAACGTCCGAAAGGTAAAAACAACATCGTCAGCGGTGATGGGGGTACCATCGTGCCAGCGCAGCCCTGGTCGCAGGTTGAACGTATAGATTTCGCCGGTGGCATCGACAGTATAGCCTTCAGCCAGGGCAGGTTCGATCAAGCCATCACTCCCAATACGGGTTAATCCTTCAAAGAGGAGGCTGATCAACGTGCGCCCAACCGGATCGGCGACCGGATCATTGAGCAGAGGAATGGGCGTGATCGGCGAGCCGACGACAGCCTCAATATACACACCACCAGTTGCCGGATTATCGGTCGATGCACTGAGTGCGGCGAGTCGACCAAACAAAGCGACTATCAGCGCAATGCCGAAGAGGGCAATCGCGATTTGCCAGCGAATACGACGCGCCATACCCTAATTGAAAATCGGCAGGCTCGTGATCAGGGCCAACAGCAGAAAGGTAACCCCAAGGGCAATCGTGGCCTGATACAGTGTCTTCTCGATGCCTCGGCGGGTACGATAGATTGAACTGCTATCACGATTAATCCCACCACCACGCGACTGCAAAATGACCAGGACACTCATCACCACACTGATCACGAGGATCGCAATGTACAGGGCTGTTTCCATTCGACGTCTCCTCAGTAGAGTCTTTATGCAACGCCACCGGATCGGCAGGCGCTATAGTATACCATATTCACTTGCGATACGTTCGCAATCGCCACGGTACTGGAATAACGACCAGCCGAAACAGATGCGAGAGACCTGATCATCAATCCAATCGTTATTGGTTTCATGCGAAATAGCACTCGGTTCTGCACTCATCATTGTTTCTCGCCATGTTATGATTATCATTGTTCAATGTGTCACAGTCATCGCCCGCCAATGGTGCCGTGAGCGAAAGGAAGGCTTCGTATGCAATTTCCGGCATACATTAAACACCACCGGTTACGCGAGTGGATTTCAGACATTGTCGCACTCTGCGAACCGGCACAAGTTCATTTTTGTGACGGAACACCGGCAGAGTACGACACGCTCTGCAACCAGATGGTAGAAAACGGAACATTCATTCGACTCAATCCCAAACTACGCCCCAACAGCTTTCTCGCCCGCTCAGACCCCTCAGATGTTGCTCGCGTTGAAGATCGTACCTTCATCTGTAGCATCTCGAAAGACGATGCTGGCCCCACTAATAACTGGATGCCGCCGAAAGAGATGAAGGAAATCCTGCTCAAATTGTTTAAAGGGAGTATGCGGGGCCGTGTCCTGTACGTTATTCCCTTCAGCATGGGGCCAATCGGATCACCCATTGCCCACATTGGTATTCAATTAACCGACTCGCCATATGTCGTGGTCAACATGCACATAATGACCCGCGTCTCAACTAAAATTTACGACGTATTGGGTGAGGACGGCGAGTACATCCCATGCCTCCATAGCGTTGGAATGCCGCTGGAACCGGGTCAGCCCGACGTACCCTGGCCCTGCAATCCAACCAAATATATTGTTCACTTTCCCGAAGAGCGTTCGATCTGGAGTTTCGGATCGGGGTATGGCGGTAATGCTCTGCTTGGTAAAAAGTGCTTCGCATTGCGGATTGCGTCGGTCATGGCCCGGCAAGAGGGCTGGCTTGCCGAACACATGTTGATCCTGGGAGTAAAAGAACCATCTGGACGCAAGACCTATGTAGCGGCAGCGTTCCCCTCGGCATGCGGAAAAACCAATTTTGCCATGCTCATCCCGCCTGACACCTTCAAGCGAGAGGGATGGGAAATTACAACCGTCGGCGACGACATCGCCTGGATCAAACCCGGTGCAAATGGCAAACTCTACGCAATCAATCCTGAAGCAGGGTATTTTGGTGTTGCGCCGGGCACATCATATAAAACCAATCCCAATGCGATGGAAAGCTGCCGCGCCAATACCATCTTCACCAATGTTGCGCTCACCGATGACGGCGATGTCTGGTGGGAAGGCATGACCGATGAACCACCGGCACACCTGATCGACTGGCAGGGGCGTGATTGGACACCGGGATGTGGCCGCCTGGCAGCCCATCCGAATGCACGTTTTACAGCACCGGCCAGGCAGAACCCGGCCATTGATCCGGAGTGGGAAAATCCGAATGGGGTGCCGATTGAGGCTTTCATTTTCGGTGGTCGACGTAGCCGGGTGGTGCCACTGGTCTATCAGGCGTTCAACTGGACCTATGGTGTGTATCTGGCCGCCACGATGGGTTCAGAAACAACCGCAGCAGCGATGGGGCAACAGGGTGTTGTTCGCCGTGATCCGTTTGCAATGCTACCATTCGCCGGCTACCATATGGGCGACTACTTCAATCACTGGCTGAGTTTTGGCCGTCGCTTGCGCAATCCACCGCGAATCTTCAGCGTCAACTGGTTCCGCAAAGATGAAAACGGTAAGTTTATCTGGCCAGGTTTTGGCGAGAATATGCGAGTGTTAAAGTGGATCATCGAACGTGCCCACGGCCAGGCCGTCAGTGTCGAAACACCGATTGGCTGGGTACCACGGTATGAAGACATCGACTGGCGTGGTCTCAGCTTTAGCGCCGAGCAGTTTGAACAGGTGATGGAGTGTAACGTCGGTGAGTGGCAGCAAGAGATATTACTGCACGAAGAACTGTTCATCAAACTATACGACCGTCTCCCGAAAGAACTGTTATCGGTACGCGACTTAATCCTTTCGAGCCTCTGGCGTATGCCTGAGAAATGGGGAGCGACCCACGAATAACACCTGTACAATGTGAACATAGGAGGGGGCGGCGTGCGCAACATGTACGCCGCCCCTAAATAAATATAAATATCAGGTTTACAAGCATCCGCGAGCTATCGGGTAGAACGAATTTAAGCATAAACTGGGAGTGCGTTGCTTCGGAAAGCAATTTTGACAAGAGTACCGATTCCGTGTACTATTGGACTATACGTTTGCGAATTCCCATAGTGTAATACTACACACATCATGCGTGGAAGCGAATTGCAACAATTATGTTGCTAACTGATCATGGCTCATTCTTGCGTCGTGAATAACGCTTTGATCAGGAAAGGAAGGGTTAGTGTGCCGATACTGTTACGCATTTCACGAATTATCGATACCTTTACTGAATGGGTCGGACGTATAGCTTATTTTCTAGTTCCCATCGTTGTTGCGGTTGGGGTATGGAACGTTGCAAATCGGTACGTTGGACGGGCAATTGGGCGCACCCTTGGTTCTAATTTCTATATTGAAGCCCAGTGGTACATCTTCTCTTTAATCTTTTTGCTCGGTGCTGCATACGCATTAAAGCATAATGAGCACGTGCGGGTTGACGTATTTTACAGTAACTTTTCACCACAACGCAAAGCCCTAGTCAATTTTTTAGGAACTCTCTTCTTCCTCATACCTTTCTGCGGATTGCTTATCTACTTCGGCTGGCCGTATGTCGAGCAATCATGGCGCATCCGCGAAAATTCGCCTGACCCCGGTGGTCTGCCAAGGTATATCATTAAAACATTCCTGATAGTCAGCCCGACTCTCCTGATTATTCAGGGTATATCTGAAGCGATAAAATATTTTGCCGCCTGGCGAGGTGTCCTTGATCCATCGCAGGTTGAGGAAGAGCACGAGACGCGCTTGTAATTTGTGGAGGATTCATGTACGACTGGCTCGGACCCACGATGTTCCTTGGAGCGCTGGTCATTCTCGGGATCGGCTATCCGGTTGCATTTTCGCTGGGGGCAACAGCGATTGTCTTCGGTATCATCGGCGTTTCACTTGGCATCTTTGACCCCATCATCATTCGGGCGATGCCATCACGTATCTTCAACGTGATGTCAAATTACACCCTGCTGGCAATCCCTTACTTTATCTTCCTCGGCTCAATGCTGGAAAAATCTGGCCTGGCAGAGGACTTACTCGATACGATGGGGATTCTCTTCGGCCCCGTGCGGGGTGGCCTGGCGATTGCGGTTGTCGCTGTAGGTGCTTTGCTGGCAGCCACTACCGGCGTTGTTGCCGCAACAGTGGTGGCAATGGGATTGATTTCGCTGCCTATTATGTTGCGCTACAACTACAACAAAGAGCTGGCTTGTGGCGTGATTTGTGCTGCCGGTACACTAGGGCAGATTATTCCACCTTCGGTCGTTCTGGTGGTTCTCGGTGACCAGATCGGTGTTTCGGTTGGCAAACTCTTTCTCGGCTCGTTGATACCAGGACTTTTGCTGGCAGCGGCGCTGGCATTTTACTGTTGGATTGTTGCTTTACTGAAGCCAGAAATGGCACCAGCACTTCCATTATCGGCACGTTCGATCAGTGGTGCAGCCCTGGCGAAACGAGTAGTGCAGGTGATGATTCCCCCGCTTCTGCTCATTGTCGCCGTACTCGGTTCTATTTTCTTCGGTATCTCGACGGCAACGGAGGCGGGGGCTGTTGGCGCACTTGGGGCAACGTTGCTGGCGGCTGCTAATCGACGATTGACCTGGAAGAATTTCGTGGCGGTTTGCGATGCCACGATGCGCGCCACAACGATGGTTCTCTTCATTTTAATTGGCTCGACCGCATTCGCCCTGGTGTTCCGCGCCTTGAGCGGCGATAAGTTTGTGTTCGATCTGATGGCGAACCTGCCCGGCGGTGCCTGGGGCTTCCTGGTTGTCAGCATGCTTATCGTCTTCTTTCTCGGTTTTTTCATCGATTTCTTCGAGATTTGCTTTATTGTGATCCCGCTCTTCGTTCCAGTAGCGCAGGCTCTCGGATTTGACCTGATATGGTTTGGTGTGTTGCTCGGCGCTAATTTGCAGACCTCGTTCCTGACACCACCATTTGGTTTCGCTCTCTTCTACCTGCGCGGTGTTGCCCCTCCAGGCATTACAACTGCCGATATTTACCGGGGTGTTGTACCGTTCATTGCGATCCAGCTTACGATTGTCGTTGTTTTGATCTTCTTCCCGCAGTTGGCCCTCTATCTGCCGGCGATCTCCTTCGGCCAGTAGAGAATTCACTATTCGCTGATACTGTACCGCATGAAACCAGCAGAGTGCGTAACCAATGCACTCTGCTGGTTTCATGTAAAATCAGCCATGCCAAATCTTGAAGATGTCGGGTATATTCAGGGTGTCATAAGCCGTACTGACTGCCAGGACTGCCAGCAATAAGCCGCCGGTGGTTCCGCAGAGACGGATTTACTGGTTCACGGGCAGTCGCATGCAGGAGCTGTGCCAGCGTGATGAGAGACAAACGGGGATGATAGATAGTGCTGCGTCCAGCAGTGCCTCGCGCCACACCCCCATCCCAACCTAACCTGCCCCCACTGCTTTTCATTACCCATGTGTCGCACAAAGGATAGGCACTAGCAATACGCTGAACGCCCTCACCTCCGGCCCCGCTCCTGCGGCGCGGGCTATGGCATTACCCACATGTCAACCAGTAGCCGGTATGATGCGCTGGTCGTGTCACGGGCTACCAGGGATGTCAGGACCGTGCCCGGCAGGGGCGCACGTCCGTGCGCCCCACCAATATCAGGACTGGATGATGCAGCCACCCACGGAGCGACGATGGTTACCGGCTGGCATCTGGTGATGTCCGCTGCTGTGTCCAGCAATCGTATGCGACACGCCCAACCCTCACCCGTCCCCAGCGGGCTATGCATTACCCACATATCGCGCTGCGTTAGGCCAGGCTGCAAGCACTCTCCGTGGCGCGGGCTTCCAGCCCACGTGCCGGCATCCTCGCACCGCTGTCAGGTGCTGGCCGTGGCCGCTGGTGCGCAGGCACGAACCAAGTGCAACAACACCGCTACGCCCAGGTATCGCATGTATGCCTGACTGACTCGATGATTGTCACGAGCACATCCAGTACCGCCGTGACCAGGATGGGTAACGGTGTAACACGCGCCGGATCGTGAGCACGGCTGGCGCGGCAGCATGGCCGCCGCACGCCAAACCCTGCGCCACGCACATGATGCGTGCGTAAGGCAACCCATCCGACACGTGATAGCACGGCTGGAGCTGCGCACCATCACCGGGCCAGTCGCCCACAACAGCATCCATAGCGATCATCCCCGCTGATACGCACGTGGTTGACACCAGGTATGGGGAATGCATAGCGGGGGTGGGAGAGGGGAGGGCAGACATTTGATCCAGGGCTTCCTGATAGGGTAGACGTTGTATTCGTTCATCTATCCTGGCCGTCCGTGAATGCCGCCAGGGGCGGGAGCTTGCGCCTGGCTCCTCCCTCCAGCACTGGTACCGGCACCATGCGCGCCGGAGGCGCGCGCTCCCAGCACCCGGCTGGGGAGCACGCCCGTCATCACGCCCCCGACCCGCTCCGGCACGCGGGCAATGCAGTATTTAAGTTATGGGTAATGCATAGCCCACCGGGAGCGGGAACTGCCGGTGCCGGATGGTTCCCGCTGGCGCAGGCTGGTGCCGGTGAGGAGCACGCCGGAGGCGCACACTCCCAGTCCCTCCAGACACACCCCCACCCTCACCTGCCCCCGCTGGGGCGGGAACCAGCGGGGGCGGAATGGCTATCGTTGTCGCGAGCTGGTTCCAGTGGCGAGCACGCCGGAGGCGCGCGCTCCCAGGGGATAGCAGGCTGGTGCAGGTGGTGAGTGAGCCAGAGGCGCGCGCTCCCAGTGCCTCCAGACACACCCCCACCCTCATCTACCCACGCTGGGGGCGGGAACCAGCAGGGGCGGAATGGCTATCGTTGTCGCGAGCTGGTTCCAGTGGGGAGCGCGCCGGAGGCGCGCGCTCCCAGGGGATGGCAGGCTGGCGCAGGCACTGAGCACGCCGGAGGCGCGCGCTCCCAGGGGATGGCAGGCTGGCGCAGGCGGTGAGCACGCCGGAGGCGCACGCTCCCAGTGCCGCCAGACACGCCCCCACCCTCACCCGCCCCCGCTGGGGGCGGGAACCAGCCGTGTCGGAATGGCTATCGTTGTCGCAAGCTGGTTCCAGTGGGGAGCGTGCCGGAGGCGCGCGCTCCCAGGGGAATGGCAGGCTGGTGCAGGTAGCGAGCACGCCAGAGGCGCGCGCTCCCAGTGCCGCCAGACACGCCCCCACCCTCACCCGCCCCCGCTGGGGGCGGGAACCAGCGGGGGCGGAATGGCTATCGTTGTCGCGGGCTGGTTCCAGTGGGGAGCACCCCGGAGGCGCGCGCTCCTTGGGGATGGCAGGCTGGTGCAGGTGGTGAGTGAGCCGGAGGCGCGCGCTCCCAGTGCCTCCAGACACGCCCCCACCCTCACCCGCCCCCGCTGGGGGCGGGAACCAGCGGTGTCGGAATGGCTATCGTTGTCGCGAGCTGGTTCCAGTGGGGAGCGCCCCGGAGGCGCGCGCTCCCAGGGGATAGCAGGCTGGTGCAGGTGGCGAGCGTGCCGGAGGCGCGCGCTCCCAGGGGAATGGCAGGCTTTGGTACCACAGTATGACACCTGAAGGTGCGACCTTCAGGTGTCGTTAGAACCTATTTCAAAAAACATCTCCCATTGCTGACCGACTCCATGATCGTGACGAGCACACACAGCATCCTTGTTTCCAGCCGGGTCAACGACGTAACACGCGCCAAATCGTAAGCACGGCTGGCGCGGCAGTATGGCTGCCGCACTCCAAACTTCGCAACACGCGCATGACAAGCAAGTAAGGCACCCAATCCAACGAGTGATGGCACTGGCGATGATCGTCAGCGCTCCTCGCTTCCATACTGGCAGACTGGGAGCAGGGTAGACTTTCGTTGGTCATTGGCAAGCGTTCACGGGCCTGGGCAATGGCCGGGTAGCACGACCGTACAGCTTTTATGAAATAAGTTCTAGAAAATCTGCAATGACTGCTATTAAACCAGAGTCACTGAACAGTCGGTAGAGATGCCTGGCCGTGCCCCTACCGGGTTTGCGTACAAACAAAAAGTCGGGTGAAGCCTCTGCTCCACCCGACTTTATTACTTCCAATGCTCGAATTTAAACGGGGTTGTTCTTAACGAAATTATTGAATGGCAGCTCGTTGGTCTGGTGCCAGCGCTGGATCTTCTGGCGGAAAGCGTTCCAACCGGGTAAGATCTCGCGGAAGGCTGCCGAGCTGCTTTCATACTCAGCATACAACTCGAATGCTGCCTTTTGGGCCGCGCTGAGAATCTCGTCGCTGTAGACGCGCAACTGCTTACCCTTGGCAACAATACGCTCAAGAGCATCGTTGTTCAGCGCATCGTACTTGGCGAGCATGTTCATGTTCGATTCCCATGCTGCAACCCGAAGGAAATTCTGGTACTCCTTCGGCAGCTTGTTCCAGGCATCGAGATTGAAGACTGCGTGCAGGCTAGGACCCGGCTCCCACCAACCCGGCGCGTAGTAGAACTCGGCTGCATCAGGCAAGCCAAGTTTCTCGTCGTCGTATGGACCGACCCACTCGGCAGCATCGATGGCACCGGTCGAGAGCGCCTGGAAGATTTCACCACCGGGCAGGGTCTGCGTAACTACGCCGAGCCGTAGCATGACCTGGGCTCCCAGACCGGGGATGCGCATCTTGAGACCCTGCATATCGGCAACAGTGTTGATCTCGCGACGGAACCAGCCACCCATCTGGGTACCGGTATTACCGGCGGCAAAGCTAATCACACCAAAGTTCTCACCCAGCTTGTTGACGGCCTGTTCACCACCACCATGGTAGAGCCACGAGTTTTGCTGTTGGGCAGTCAAGCCAAATGGCAATGAAGTCGCAAACGCCCACGCCGGATCGAGACCGACATAGTAATAGAGTGCGGTGTGGCCCGACTCGACGGTACCCTGCGAAACGTTCTGAAGTACTTCAAGACCGGGGAACAGTTCACCAGCGGGGAAGGTGGTGATTTTGAACATGCCATTCGACAGCTCGGCAACCCGCTCGGCCAGCACTGTTGCACCACCATAGATGGTATCAAGCGCGATTGGCCAGCTCGTGCCCATACGCCATTCAACTGCCGGCATTGACGAACCCTGAGCGGGGGCTTGCGTTGCCGGTGCCGGGGCCGTGGTTGCTGCTGCTGTCGGTTGTTCACCACCTGCTGCCGTCGGCTGGGCAGGCGCCGAAGTGGGTGGGTTGGTCACAGCCGGAGGCTGACCACATGCTGCCAGAGTCAGACCAAGGCCACCGAGAACGCCTGCTGCGGCGCCACGCAGAAACTCTCGTCGTTTCATGTTGTGCTCCTGGGCAATCTGAATAATGAATATTCGGTACTTTAATTATACACGAAATCACGAAATTACGCAAATCCTGATGTTATTGATCGAAAAACATTTGTTGATTCAGTGATTTGCAAGTCAAAGCTCTTTATAGTAAGACTAAAACTATGGCCAGTGAAATGATACTAACCAGATTCGAGAATAACACGGTAGCCGTAACAAATTCTGGGAGCAGTTCATTCTCCATCGCAATAATGCTGACCAGGACTGCCGTCGGCATACTGGCCTGCAAGATTCCAACGTTACGTTCTAATTGCGGTAACGCAAACCAGCCTACGGTAGCAAATGCCAGCACCGGCCCGCTAATCAGCCGAATGGCGCTGGCAATGAGGAGGTCTGCGTTGATCCGTGGAATGCCGGCAGCTGCCAGTTGTGCTCCTAACACGACTAGCATGGTCGGAATAAGCGCACCGGAAAGGAGTTCCAGCGGACGCATCACCACCGGCGGTAGGCTGATGTTGAGCCAGTTAAACAATAAGGCCGGCGGCAGGGCAAGGAGAGCAGGAGTGCGGAAGACCTGCGCTGCCATCCCCAGACTAAAACCGCGGCTGAAGTTTGCAGCACCAACGCACACAATAAATGCCAGTACCAGATTGGCCAAAAAGTAAACGGTGGCCACACCAAGTGCTACCTGACCTTCGGCGAACTGAATGATCGGTAAGCCAAAATTACCGACATTACCAAAGGCGGCAATCATCACATACGCCGCGGTCATTTTGGCACTGCGCCTCAATAGCCTGGCAACCAGGAAGGCAATCACTATCGAACCGAGGTAGACCACTGTGATGAAGCCGATCATACGCCCGGCCAGGCCAGCTTCGATGCGCGTTTGGCTGAGGATGTAAAAGACAAAGGCGGGGGTCAAAATAAAATAGGCGAATCGCGAGAGGGTACGGGCTTCGAGTTGCAGCCGGGGGCCGGTAATGTAACCAAGCAAAACCAGCAGAAAAACCGGGGCGAGCACATTCAGGAAGATGCCGGGTAGTTGACTCATAACTGGTGTTCTTCTTTACAAAAGACCCATATAGGTTACGTTGCGATGGCGGCAGGACAATGTTTTCAGGCGACGTAGTCTTGTTTTATTATCACTCGCTCTATCCTCTGACGAAATCAGGTGTGTATGCCTTATGTTAGCCGCGAGTACTGACGAACATGTCCTTCATCGTTAACAGACCAGATCATCGGAACCAGAACGCACACCCTACCTGTGACCGGTACGACTTATACCTGACCTCGAGTACGATGGCAACGGGAGCCAGGCTTCCGCATGCCAGATCACATACTGTGGGCATCACGGAGCGTAAACGATGTTCAGTCCAGCGCGTGATTACTCCGTGAACAGGCGACAAAGCTTTTCCTTTCAGGTACACTAAAAGCAAGACATGCTGTCTCTGGTACGTTGGAAACGTTCATCAGCCTGTGCTGGCGTAATATGATGGAGGCACGGTCTTATGAGATACGTTCCGTTAGAAGAGCAGATGTTTTGCCAGAACTTGCAGTAAGACAGTGAGCGTTCATCAGCTTTAACCCACCTTTTGTACGGCCTTTACAGGTGTGTCTGGTTCTCAGGTGCTACTGTCATGTTCATGTCTCCCTGGTCATGCGTATAATACCACTTCTTCGGTGCTTGCCCGTCATGCAGGGCTGTGATACAATACCGCCATATTCGCCAGTTGCGGGGTGGATTGTTTACAGGTAACAGGGCTTGTGGGAGGTTAAGGAGTTTCTCCTATGTCCGATTTTTCCGGTCGCAATCCGGCAATCATTCTAGTCGAGGATGAGCCTGATATTCTCATCATCTTGCATCGCTTGATGCGAGATTTGACCGGGGGATACGATATTATTACCGTCAACAGCGGTGCTGACGCGCTTGCCCAGATTGCGCTCAGGAAAGTGCCGCTCGTCATCACCGATTACAATATGCCAGGTATGAATGGCTTGCAGCTTGCGGCTGCGATCAAGGAGACTTCGCCTGATACCTGTGTGGTGATGATTACAGCCTATGCGACGCCTGAGCTAGAACGACGCGCTCGCGAGCAACGTATCGATTATTATTTGTCTAAGCCTTTCCCGCTGGATCGCCTCGAACAAATCGTGCGTGATGTACTGCGCTCATACATCAGCTAGACATCAGATCGCTGTCATTCTCTCTGCGTAGCCTCCTCGTTACGATGATGACGCCTGCCATTCAAGCGTTACCATTTCAGACGGAGGCACGTCATGAACGATTTGGTGTCATTCCTGCCATCGTTGTTGTTGTTTGGGATGATTGCACTGACCCTGATCCTGTTGCCGCTCCTTGACGATGATCGTCCTGCCGCCGGTGAACGGCAGCAGACCGACCAGATCCGTTTGCCGCGCCGACCACGCTGATGATCCGTTATCCGTGATCGGTGGTCTGTAGTGTGCGAGCCAGCGCAATCGCCTCTTCAGGACTATGAATCTCTCCCGCCAGTTGCGCTTCGTGGATTAAGCGTAACAGGCGACCTACTTCCGGCCCCGGTTTGATCCCCAACGCAGCCATTAGGGTGTCGCCACGCAGTAATGGTGGCGGCGGTGGGGTCGGCGCGTTCCAGTAATGGTTCAGCATCATTGCCACCCAATGGAGATGTTCCCGCCACGCCATTGGGTCAAGCCAGGGGCCACGGGTTGCCAGATGGTCGGCCAGTTCGTGCAAGAGAATGTCAGGCCCGGCATCGCCGGTATCACGGAAGAAGCGGGCAATCCCCCGTTCCGTGAGTTGACCACCACTCCGCATTTGGCCTGGACGCATATGTTCACGAACAATGCAGGCCAGGTATGCGGTATCGGCCCGACTGAGCCGTAAGCGCTGAGCGATGATCAAAACGCGCTCGGCACCCAACCCCTGATGGCCGTAGAAGGTTACTGTACCATCGGGATGGCTGACTTTCGTCTGCGGTTTGGCGTTATCGTGGAGCAGGGCTGCCAGTTTTAAGAGGGCTGCCCGCCGGACATTGCCGCGCCGTTGGTGGAGAAGAGCCTGATACTGATCGGCAAACGGGAGTATGCGTTCCAGGTGGGGATGGGTCTGGACGGCAACAGGTGGCTCGCCGTTGTCAATCAGCCAATCCAGCGCGGCAACTGTTTCCAGCATATGGGCCAACACCGGCAGAAAATGGACGTGCGGCTGATCGCAGGTACGTGCCGCTTCCAGTTCGGGGAAGATGGCGGTGAGTGCGCCGACCTGATCCAGGAAGCGCAAACCGGCAGCGGCAGCTAACCCATCGCAGAGCTTGAGCAATTCGTCACGGATGCGTTCAACGGCAATCGCTGATAGCAATGGGACTACCTCACGCGCAGGGGTCACCAGTTCGGGCACAGGGATGAGCTGATGGGTGGCGCGAAAGCGACCGGCCCGAATCACGCGCAACGGGTCATCGCGTAGACTGGTCGGGGTACACGGGCGCAAGCGGCGTGCGGCAAGATCGGCCTGCCCGTCGAGTGGATCAAGTAATGCACTCCAGTCGCCCCAGCGTGCTGCATCCAACGGGAGTGCCAGCGCATTTACGGTAAAGTCGCGCAGGTAAAGATCGGACACAATATCGGTTGCCCGCAGGCGGGCGCAGTCGATCACGATGCTATCAGGCAGCACGACGCGACCGGTATCACGTTCGCGATCAAGCAGCACGAAGGTGCCCTGGCCGGCATCGGCCAGCGCCTGCGCGAGCGCCAGGCCACTCCCGTCAATCGCGAGATCGAGATCAACCGGCTGGTGCCCGGTTAAAAGCTCTCGGACTGCACCACCGACCAGCCACACCGGGCGCGACGTACAAGCGGTAATAAGCTGGAACAGGTTGTTAAGCTGGTCATTCACCATAACACGAACCAGGATCACGTCGCCACAGATGTCCTTAGTCGGCAAGTAAGGTCAGCACCTGTGTCGAATGGCGTTCAACCGCCGGGCGGCTCCATAAGCCAGGCCACTCCCGTCAATCGCGAGATCGAGATCAACCGGCTGATGCCCGGTTAAAAGCTCTCGGACTGCACCACCGACCAGCCACACCGGGCGCGACGTACAGGCGGTAATAAGCTGGAACAGGTTGTTAAGCTGGTCATTCACCATAACACGAACCAGGATCACGTCGCCACAGATGTCTTTAGTCGGCAAGTAAGGTCAGCACCTGTGTCGAATGGCGTTCAACCGCCGGGCGGCTCCATAAGCAAGGCCACTCCCGTCAATCGCGAGATCGAGATCAACCGGCTGATGCCCGGTTAAAAGCTCTCGGACTGCACCACCGACCAGCCACACCGGGCGCGACGTACAGGCGGTAATAAGCCGGAAAAGATTGTTAAGCTGGTCATTCACCATACTATGAACCAGTATCACGTTGCCACAGATGTTCTTAGTCGGCAAGTAAGGTCAGCACCTGTGTCGAATGGCGTTCAACCGCCGGGCGGCTCCATAAGAGCGGATGATACGCGCCGGCCCGCCAGGCTGCAATCATATCGGCGTAGTGCGGGCTGGCCGGATGGCCGCTTTGCCCGCCGGGAAGAATAGCACGCGAGTTATCCCAATCGTTCAGATCAAAAATGAAGCGTACCGACACCCCATTGGTAATTTTCATGCCGGCATTATCGCGCGGCAGGTAGCAGTGGTTGACGGTATCGAGATCGCCACCAATCGGCCACGGCCCCCGATTGAAGAGCGGGGTAAGCGCCGGCACACTGCCCAGGGGATGGCGGAGGGTCAGGGTGTGTAAGCGGCCATACTGCCAGCGGTTGGGGTCATCGCCGAGCCGTTCGGTAAGTTCAGCCACGGTCCGCCCCAGTGCCGCCCGCAAGACACCGCCCCAACTGCGGCCCTGACCCAGCCATGCATCAGGCTGGTCGAGTGGCTGGCTGGCCATGCGCGCCAGGACGGTTGGCAAGGCACATTCGAGATAGATGTTGGCCGGCAGAACGCTGAAAGACCCCAGCGCAGCCGGTGCCTGAAAGAGATCGCTGATTTCCTGGTACACAATGCGCAGCAAGTGGTAACGCAGTCCCTCATAGATCGCTCCACCGACGCTTTCGGGGTGCAGGTGACCATCCCAGGTGACAAACAGATCGCGAACGCGCTGCTCCATGCCGGGTTCGAGCTGTAAGCGAGCGACCTGTTCGACCAGGGCCTTGCCGGGCAACGAGACCACATCGCCCTGGATTCGGGCAAAACTGCGCACGTCGTGTTGTTTGTGTTCATCAAGCAATGCCTGAATGCGCTGGGCGCGATAGGGATTGAGCCAGAGACCACGGATCGGAGCGCTGGTCGGGTAGCGCTCATCGATAATCCGGTGGTTGGCAGTGACCAGAGCACCAGCCGGCGGATCGAGCTGGCTGGGCAATTCGACAAACGGAATGTAGCCTGCCCATTCGTACTCGCCGCTCCAGCCGGGTACCGGTAACGAACCGTCGCTCTGTCGGCGAATCGGCAGGCGCCCGGCCAGGCAGTAGCCAATATGACCGTCGATGTCGGCATAGACCACATTCTGCGGGGGGACATCCCAGTCTTGCAGGGCCGCCCGAAATTCATCCCAGTTCTGAGCGCGGTTGAGCCTGAACACAGCTCGCGTAAGGGTTGGCGAGGGATCAAGGGCGGTCCAGCGCAGGGCCAGTGCCTGCGTCGTGGTATCGGTTGTGGTCGGTTCACCGCGCAACGCACCGGCCACCGGATCAATGATTGGGCCGTGATGCGTGATACGGACATCGATGACCGTAGGTTCAGTCTGCCCCTTGACGTGGATCGTCTCGCGTACCACCTCGGCAGTCAGCCATTCGTCGCGCCAGCGATACCGCAGCGGATCAGCGGCATCAAACTGCTCGATGAAGAGGTCTTGATTATCGGTGCGAGCGTTCGTGAGTCCCCAGGCAATGCGACGGTTGTGGCCGATAATCACGCCACAGGTGGCCGGAATCGTCGCCCCCGCCACGTGAAAATCACCGCCCTCCAGGTGAACCTGATACCAGAGGTTGGGGAGCGAAAGGTTGAGATGGGGATCATTCGCTAACAACGGGCGACCGCTCGTTGTACGTTGCCCGGAGACAACCCAGGCGTTTGAACCCTGCGGCGTCTCATTTTCACCGGTGAAGAGAGCCGCGTCACTGGCCAACTGCAACGCAGCCGCGCCGAGATCAGGTGTGTAGTGAGCATCCGCCGGCACGGTCAGTGGACCATCTTCTGGATAACGAGGGCGCAATGCAATGGCCCGCTCCACCCCAACCAGAGCGACGATCTGCGCCTGCAACAACTCTTGCATCCAGTTACTCGACAGCGTGAGTGCCATCATTTTCGGCCAGACCAGCAAATCGGTCAGTTCCCACGGTTGGGGCTGAATGCCGAGAATGGTAAATTCGAGTGGTAGGCGATGAGTGGTCTGATCGATACAGGCATTCACGCCGCGCAGATAGGCGGTCATCAGCGTCGCGGTCTCGTCATCGAGCAGCGAGACTTCGCGCTGCACCAGGCGGCTAAAGCCCAGGGTGCGAATGAAACGGTCAGAATCGAGGGCTGCCGGCCCGACAATCTCTGCCAGGCGACCGTGCCCAATCCGGCGATGCAGCTCCATTTGCCAGAGACGATCCTGGGCGTGAACATAGCCAAGTGCACAGAAGAGGTCGTCGTTGTGTTCGGCGTAGATATGAGGAATACCCCAGCGGTCACGACGTACTTCAACCGCTGCGCGCAGGCCGGGTAGCCTGATACGACCGCCGGTACGGGGGAGAGGACGGCGTAACGCTGTGATTGCACCAATACCGGCCAACGCCGCAAGTGCGCCGGCGGTAATACCGATAGCCTTTCCGATACGGGTGGGGTTGAGCGTCACGATTGACCTCCGTTTCAGACGAAAAAGCGATATATCTATGTTAACCCAAGTTGCTACCTTATATCACCACAGAGGCACAGAGGACACAGAGGATGGGCATAATCTGAGTAGCTACATCAAGGCGTGAATCCGTGCGTCTATGGGAATTGGCTACTACCCCCCATGGTTCATACGGTTACGCTTCAGGGTGTTGTGCGCAGCGTCGTGCTGTTCATTATAGCAGTCAGCTTACGTGGCCTGCTCACAGCGTAGGTGGCAACTTGGGTTATGTTACTGCTATGAATTCCACACGTGTTTGGGTTATGCAGTATTACTTATCTGAGACGGATACGAATGCTGCTAATAGTTGTATATGTTACGCCATCATATCACATGTGACAACGTGGCCGCCAAATGGTACAGAGCAGCATATTGAGCAGATCATGTGCATTTGTAAAAAGCTATACGATGACAATGAGGTTGGATCAACAACGACCGGTGGGGTGAGGATTCTGCATACCTCTGGTACGGGGTATGCAGAACAATGACTTCCGCACGCCAAAGAGTGACCCAGACCGGCAGTGTGGCGGAATATACGAGATCCCTGCCGGGATGGCTGTTTTCGCGTCTGGCAGACGGGGAGCGTCGCTGCACCAGTCGCGGTTGACAGTGGTACAGGGATAGCGTATCTTTCCTAGTAATGGGCGATAAAACATAGCTAAAGTGACAGACCATGACCTTCGCTATCCCATCAGAATTGCATCACGATCTGTTGCGGGTTGAGCAGATTCTTCAAGAGCGGATGCGAGCGCGCTATAGCGTTATTGCAATGGTTAATCCACACGTAGTTACTGACGCAACAGATCGGTTGCGGGCACTCGTTGTGCTGGCGGTTGCCCGGTTGGGCAACTACACCGATGCACAGGTAGTCCATGCGGCTGCTGCCGTTGAATTGATTGAAGCAGCAACCCGTGCGCATGACACCTTGATTGATGAACACGCCCGACGGACAGGTCGCGGAGCGAACGGATCGTGGGATCATGGTGTCGTCCTGATGATAGGTGACTACCTCTTTGCCCTGGCTGCCGGCGAAATGGCACGCAGCCCTGATCCACGGATTATCAGTCTCTATTCACAGGCAGTCATGCAGGTTTGTGAAGGGCAGTTGATCACCATTACCAGCCTGACCCCGCCGGAAACAGCCCTGGCCACCTACTGGCAGCGCACTGAAGCGCTCTCAGGGGCATTACTGGCAGCAGCAGCCCAGGCCGGAATACTATGTGGCAATCTCCCGGATACGTTGCTTGAGCCAGCAGCACGGTTTGGTATGCATCTGGGGCTGGCGCGGCGTCTGGCGACCGAAATTCGCGATCTGGAAGCGGAAGGCAGACTGTTACAGGCGGGTAATATTCCGCTGGCGCTCCTGTTTGCGGCCACCGAACCGCTGGCCCCAGAAGTACAAGCGGTATTTGATCATCCCACTCCAGCAACGATTGCCGCCGTCTTACCGCTGATTCGCAACCACGGGCTACCGAAGGCACGTGCCGCACTTATTGAACAACAACACGCAGCCCGGCAGGCGCTCCAACAGTTGCCTGCCGGCAGCACAACTGCCTGGTTGAACCAATTGATCGATGAGACTGGCGCATAAGAGACCTGAATGCCTGTGTTATAATGCGACGGCTAAGCAAGCAATGCTGCTTTCAATTCGGCAGGAGTGTCTATGTACCGTTCACATACCTGTGGTGAGTTACGTCCGGCACACGCCGGTCAGGAGGTGACGCTGGCCGGCTGGGTTCATCGTCGGCGCGACCACGGCGATCTCATCTTCATCGACCTGCGTGATCGCTATGGGATCACGCAGGTTGTTTTCAACAGCGCCCATCCAACCGCCCACGAGGTTGCCGAAACTGTTCGCTCGGAATATGTGCTTCAGGTTCGCGGGAAGGTACGGATTCGCCCCCCAGAGGCGGTGAATCCTGACCTGGCCACCGGCGAGATCGAGCTGGAAGCGTCGGAAGCACAGGTGCTGAATCCGGCCCGCACACCACCCATTTATATTGCTAAAGAGGGTGGTGAAGACGAGTCGGTGCGATTGAAGTACCGGTATCTCGATCTACGGCGCGAACGGATGCAGCGCAACCTGATCTTACGCCATCGCGTCGTCAAATTCATTCGTGACTTCCTCGATGCGGAAGGTTTTCTTGAAATTGAGACACCAATTTTGATCAAATCGACCCCGGAAGGTGCGCGTGACTACCTGGTGCCGTCGCGATTGCATCCGGGCAAGTTCTACGCCCTGCCGCAAAGCCCACAGCAACTGAAGCAACTGTTGATGGTTGCCGGTTACGACAAATATTTTCAGATTGCCCGTTGTTTTCGTGACGAAGACCAGCGTGCCGACCGGCAACCGGAATTCACGCAGCTCGACATGGAGATGAGCTTCGTCGATCAAGACGATGTGCTTGATCTGATCGAGCGCATGTTCACCGCCCTCTGTCGCACCGTCGTCCCCCACAAACATCTGCCCACACCCTTTCGGCGGTTGTCGTATGCGGAAGCGATGGAGCGCTACGGCTCGGATAAACCAGACCTGCGCTACGGTTTGGAGCTGGTCAACCTGAGCGATCTGCTGATCGAGACACCATTCCAGGTCTTTCGCAATGTGTTGAACAGTGGTGGGCAGGTCAAAGGTATTCGAGCACCGGGCTGTGCCCACTTCTCGCGCAAGCAGATTGATGAGTTGACCGATGTGGTACGGGCTGGTGGCGCTAAAGGGTTAGCCTGGGCAGTATTACCGACAGATGGTGGTGAGGTACGGTCGAGCTTTGCCAAAAACCTGGCACCCGGCGAGTTTGCTGCTATCGTCGAACGGATGCAGGCTGAAGCCGGCGATCTGCTCTTAATCGTCGCCGATCAACCGGCAGTCGTTGCCGCTTCGCTCGACAAACTGCGTCGCAACCTGGCCGAACGGCTGCAACTGGCCGATCCGAATACGCTCTGCTTCGCCTGGATCGTTGACTTCCCGCTAGTGGAATGGAACGAAGACGAGCAACGTTGGGATGCCGTTCACCATCCATTTACGGCACCCAAAGATGAAGACATGCACCTGCTGGCAACCGATCCCGGTAAGGTACGGGCAAAGGCTTACGATCTCATTCTCAACGGCTATGAAGCCGGTGGTGGCAGTATCCGTATTCATCGCCGTGATGTTCAGCAACAGATCTTCTCGCTGCTGGGCATTAGCGAAGAGCAGGCCCAGGCGCAGTTTGGGCACATGCTCGAAGCCTTTGAATACGGTGCACCTCCCCACGGTGGCATTGCCCCCGGCATTGATCGCCTGGTGATGATTCTGGCCGATGAACCGACCATTCGCGAGGTGATGGCCTTCCCCAAGACCCAGCAAGCGGTTGATTTGATGACGAATGCACCATCGCCGGTGGATGAGCGGCAGTTGAAAGAGCTGCATATCAGGATCGTGATGCCAGAATAAGCCGAGCCTGATAGTTGTGAAGTGCGAACGTATCACAAGCCTGCCGGGTGTAAAGCCCGGCAGATGTGTTGTAAGACGGCAGGTGTGCAATAACACGATCACCTGTGCACCACTTTACCTGTAATCCCAGACGGTCTACCTCTTCAGAAACTGACAGAACATGGGAGCGTATAAAGCAGACAGAGCCGGGCGATGCACTGAACACCCTCACCTCCGGCCCATCTCCTGCGGCGCGGAGGCGAGAGCAGAAGCCTGCTACGAACAGAGCCGGCACAATGCCCTATTTGCCGGATGCACGACACCGGCTTCTTACAAATTCTTCATCAAATTAGTACCTTTGACCTGACGACAAAATCACCATAAACCGGCTATACTATAGGATGCACGACGTCCATGCCGCCGCCGCGCCTCGAGGCGCGGCGTTGCGTTCGCCGGAGCGGTTATGCCTAAGCGCATTTTAGTTGTTGATGATGATCCGAATATTCGCCGGCTGGTATCACTCGCTCTCACCGAGGACACACCGTATGAGGTAAGTGATGTATCCTCGGCGGAAGCAGCTCTCCTCCACATCTCCCGGCAACCGGTCGATCTGTTATTTACCGACGTGCGGATGCCGGGAATGAGCGGGATCGAACTCATTCAACGGGTACGTCAACTTGATCCGGGTACGGCGGTCGTTGTCTTTACCATTAGCCCGGAGGATTTGTCACCACAATTGAAAACAGAGTTGCAAATTGACTACGTCTTGACGAAACCGGCCACCGCTGAACAATTACGGCTGGCGGCAACGACCCTTCTCGATCCGATCAAGCCGGCTGCGGCAAGCCGTCCTGAAGCCCCGGCGGGAGAGACGTCCGGTGGCAGTCGCTTCAGTCAACGACTGGCGATGCTCCGTTCCCGGCAACCGGTGCAGTCAGCATCAACCGGATCATCGAATGTGGCGATGCGCCTCACGCCGCACCAGAGTGGCCGTAGCGGACGGAGTTATTCCGAAGCGCAACTTGAGCGTATGCGCCAATCGCTGAAGGACCTGGCGCTGGCGCCGGATGTCCAGTGTGCGATTCTGGCCGATATGAGTGGGCTGGTCCTCAGCCACTGGAGTCGCCGACGTGATATTAACGTGACGGTTGTTGCTGCACTGGCAGCCGGTAACACGCTGGCACTGGCCGAGATTGGCCGCCATCTGGGGCAACAGCGGCCTGGTCATCTGGTGATCCACGAAGGGCAGGATCAAAATATCATTATGGCTTCTGTTGATGATCTGATTCTGCTGCTGGCCATTGGTGCCAACGCTTCACTCGGTTGGGCGCGGATTGCCGCTCTGCGTGCCTGTGAAGAGATGGCACGTATCGCTCACAGTGAATAGCACGACTGCGCTGTTTGACACTGAGCACACCCTTTGCTATACTACGCAAGGCAAAGGGCGGTGCAACCGCTCTGTTTTCATGTTGTCTCGACGCTAGGATAGCGTCGCCCCAAGGAGAAGAAGACCGTGTATGCAATTATTCGTGACCGAGGCATGCAATACCGTGTCGAGCCGGGCCAAGTCCTGACCATCGACCTGATCAGCGCCGAACCGGGTAGCCAGATCGAGCTGGGGGAGGTGCTTTTGGTGGGCGACGCGGAACAGGTCAAGGTCGGCTCGCCGCTGGTCGAAGGTGCTGTGGTGCGGGCAGAAGTATTGGGAGAGCAGAAGGGCGATAAGATCGTTGTCTTCCGCTACCGCAACAAGACCCGCTATCGCCGGCGCACCGGTCATCGCCAGCGCTACACTAAAATTCGGATTAGCGAGATCGTCGCCTGAGAGGAGCTTGAACGATGGCCCACAAAAAAGGTGTAGGTAGCTCGCGTAACGGACGCGATAGCAATCCAAAAATGCGCGGTGTCAAGCGCTTTGGCGGCGAGCATGTTCGCGCCGGAAACATTATCGTCCGCCAGTGTGGCACCAAAATTAAGCCGGGTGAGAATGTTGGGGTAGGTCGTGACTGGACTCTGTACGCGCTTGTTGATGGCGTCGTGCAGTTCGGCCACTATTCACGCACCCAGAAGATGGTGAGCGTGATCCCAGTTACTGCCGCAGAAACGGCTCATTAGAGAGGACGTGTCGTGAAACAGGGTATTCATCCCAAGTATTACACTGATGGCATTGTGTGCGGAACCTGTGGGACGGTCTGGAAGATTGGTTCCACTCGTCCCAATCTGCGAGTTGAGATTTGCGCCAATTGCCATCCGTTCTACACCGGCGAGCAGCGGATTGTCGATACTGCCGGCCAGGTTGACCGCTTTATGCGGCGGTTGAATGTGGCGCAAGAACGCCAGAATGAGCGCGAGAGCCGGCGGGCAGCTCGTACTCAGCCGGAAAAGAAGAGCCTGCTTAAAGAGATTTATGGTGAAGATGCCGAGTAGGCTATCGGTTCGCTTGCGTTCGGTAAGGTCGGCTTTTCGCCGACCTTTTTCGTTTTCGTTCACGGTGACTTGTACTTCCAGAAGAATGGTGCATCAGCACAGGCACCGTCACCGGTTTGGGTCGTCAGTTTGGCCCAACCTTCTCACCGTAAATGGTCACCAGCGCTGCTCTCTTCTATACCGGCGGGCTGGGAGCAGGATATGCTTTGATGATTGGCAAGCGTTCATGAGCCTGTCCGACAATCCGGTAGCGCGACAGCACAGCTTTATGAAATAACTTAAGTTGCTACCTATGCGGTGAGCAGGCCATGGAGGCTGACTGTCAGGATGAACAGCACGACGTTACACGCAACACCGTGTGGCGTAACCGCATGCACGATGTGGGGAGTAGCCAGTTCCCATAGACGTGCTACGCGCACGGTAGCAACCCGGGTTATCCCCGGCCTCTACGTCCTCCGTCTCTCTGTGGTGACAAAGATAGCAACCTGGGTTATGAAATACGTTCAGGCCATCCGGTCATTGTTCCGTGGATGTACGGCTCAGCTTCTATGCCCGCGCAGTTCGCTCGCAGAGGGAATGCAGCGTCAGCGCCGGTAGAACTTGTTTCAAAAAACATCTACCAGAAGTTATCTCATTCTACCGACCGACTCCAGGATCGTGACAGGTACACCGCATCGGCGTGACCAGCCAGGTCAACGACGTACCACGTACTGGATCGTAAGCACGGCTGGCGCGGCAGCATGGCTGCCGCACTCCAAACGACGCACCACGCGGGTGATGGGAGAGCAAGGCAACCAATTCAGCGCGTGATGGCACTGGAGATGGTTATTAGAGTGCGATAGTACAGCTTTTTATGAAATAAGTTCTAGACTCTTCGACCTGGACCGCCAGATCACACATAGCGCGCCAGCATCTGGCGAGCGTGGTTGATCACTTCGTTACGCAATTCTTCTGGCGCCAATACCTCAACATCGGCGCCCCAGCTCAAGACCCAACTCAAAATCTCGCGAATACCGCCGACAGTGAGGTGAAGATCGCAACCGCCATCAGCATTGTCGATGAGCTGCTGGCTATGGTGCCAGCGATTTTCGCGAATGCGGGGTGCAACCTGAGGGGTGAAACGCAGATGAATCGTGACTTCGGCTTCGCTCATAACGGCCCATGCCCGCGCCAGATGGTCGTATGGATCGAAGCCTTCAGGAATGTGGTAATGCTCGTCGAGTAACTCAGCGTGTTCGATGCGCTCAACCTTGAAGGTGCGCACATCATCACGGAGACGATCATAGCCGATGACGTACAGGCCCGGTGTCATGCGCACAACTTCAAGAAAATAAGGGGCAATATCACGTTCGGTTGCCGGTCGGTTAGGCGCTCGATAGCGGATCCGCACCATGCGCCGATCTGCCCAGGCTCGGGTCAGTCGTTCGAGGATTTCGACGTAACGCGGACTGGGTGGCCGTTCGCGAACAAGATTGGCGAGGCGGGCGATATGACCGGCAATCGTCTGATCAGGGAGACCGGCGGCCAGTTGATCGAGGGCCGAGACAATATGGGGATTGTGTTCGTCGCTGTGATGGCTCAGGAGGCGAGCAGCAAAGAACAGCGCAACGGCTTCATTGAGGTTTAGACGGATCGTTGCCAGATAGGCATTGCGGTCGATCCCGTACTTGCCGTTGTGCTGCCAGATCGGCGCACCACTCTCGCTCAGAATGTCGAGATCGCGATAGATGGTGCGCCGATTGACACCACATAGTCGAGCCAGGTCAACCACACTCAGCCCATCGGGGGCGTTGTAGAGCTGGTGTTCAATGCGGCGGAGACGAGCAGCTTTGCTCCGCACACGATCATTGGTCTCGGACATATCTACAATACAAATGAAGCGACTATCATCCCAATTATGAGTAGTCCGCCCCACACGGTGATCCAAAACAGATCACGGCGTACATCGGCATACTCACGGCTGTAATCAGGCGGCTCAATCGAACGCGCAACCGGGCGTCGTACCGGGCCAGGACGCTGATTTGATCGACGACGATTGCTACGCGAAGAGATCGACATACGACAAAACTCCTTGATCTGGTTTAGTGTTCCTGTCGTATTATAACGGAAGTTGTGTTGTTACCGGCAGCTTGCACATCCGCTCTTCTGAGGGTACTATACCCGACGTAGATTCATGACGGTTCAGACTCAAACGAGGCTTTATTGCTCAATAACTATATGCGTATTGGAATCTTTGGTGGTGGACAACTGGCCCAGATGTTGACCCAGGCGGCAATTTCACTGGGGATTGAGATCGTGATCTGCGAACGGGTTGCGGATAGTCCCGCTGCGCGCTATACCCAACACGCCATCGTTGGCCCCTGGGAGGATGAGACGGTACTGACTACGTTTGCCCATCAGTGCGATATTGTGACGCTGGAAAATGAGTTTATCGATGCCGGCCTGCTCGAACGGGTCGTCGCTCAGGGGGTACCGGTCTGGCCGGCACCGGCAACTGTAGCAGTGGTGCAGGACAAATTGTGGCAGAAAGAACGGCTGGCCGCTGCCGGCCTGGCCGTACCACCGTTTCGTTCTGTTGCGACCCCGGATGACGTCCTCACTGCGGCCCAGGCGTTCGGCTGGCCACTCGTGCTCAAGACACGTCGTAACGGGTATGATGGCTATGGCAATGCGACGCTCCGCACGGCAGAAGATGTGCTGCCGGCCTGGGAACGGCTTACCCGCGGTGGTAGTCCGTTGCTGGTGGAGGCGTGGGTACCTTTTACGTGTGAACTGGCAGTGATGGTGGTGCGTGGACGTGATGGCACCATCGCGTCCTATCCTGTGGTAGAGACGGTGCAGCAAAACCACATTTGTCACATTGTCCGGGCACCGGCCCCGATTGAGGCAAAGCTGGCCGCACAGGCGACCGATCTGGCTGTAGCGGCTATTCAGGCTGTTGATGGAGTGGGTATTTTTGGGGTTGAGTTGTTTGCCCTGGCCGATGGTCAGGTGCTGATCAATGAATTAGCGCCCCGTCCCCACAACTCTGGTCACTACACGATTGAAGCGTGCGTAACCTCGCAATTTGAGAACCACCTGCGTGCTGTTGCCGGATGGCCGTTGGGAGCAACCGCACTCCGCTCACCGGCAGCGGTGATGGTCAACCTGCTTGGCCGTCGTAATGGGCCGATCACCCCAACGGCGATCACCGCAGCGTTGGCCGTACCCGGTGCCCATATGCACTTTTATGGAAAGCGCGAGGAGCGCATCGGACGTAAGATGGGGCACGTCACTGCGCTTGGGTCAACACTGGCTGAAGCAGAAGCCATTGCCCGTCAGGCGGCGGCGCTAGTGGCGATGCCGGACGGGCAGCAATGATTAATCGTTCTGGGCCAGATACAGCATTTCTCGCGGATAAGGAACGAGCGATGACAGATCATCCATTAGTAGGCATTATTATGGGCAGCGACAGCGACCTGCCAACCATGCAGGGCGCAATTGATGTCTGTCGCGAATTCGCCATTCCCTACGAAGCACGGGTTGTCTCGGCCCATCGCACCCCGCTCGATATGGCCGAATATGGCATGACAGCCCATCAACGCGGTATTCGGGTGATCATTGCCGGTGCCGGCGGAGCGGCCCATTTACCCGGCATGATTGCGGCGCACTCACCTTTGCCCGTGATCGGGGTACCTGTCCCCAGCAAGGCCCTCAACGGTCTCGACTCGTTACTCTCGATTGTGCAGATGCCGGCGGGAGTGCCGGTAGCCACAGTCGCGATTGGGAACGGTCGCAACGCCGGTTTGCTGGCCGTCCAGATTCTGGCGAGTGCCGATCCAGAACTCCTGGCGCGCGTACAGGCGTACAAAGAGCGCATGGCCGCTGAGTCGCGGGCCAAGAACCGCATCTTTACTGAAATGTAATATGATGGCCTGTTGTTGTCATCGTGCTGCGCATCCGGTATGCTATAACCCAATTGCGGGTATACCGAACGCTCGCAGGATGTTGCAGGTCATCATTCTGGTATATGAAAGGAACAGGCCGTCCTATGCGGAATCTGCTCGTTACCGGCGGAGCCGGCTTCATTGGCAGTAACTTTGTCCACTATATGCTTGGCAAATATGATGATTACCGGATTGTGGTGTACGACAAGCTGACGTATGCCGGTAATCTGGCTAACCTGGCCCCGGTTGCCAATGATCCACGCTTTGCCTTTGTGCAGGGCGATATTTGTGATATTGATGCAGTACGGCAGGCTGTACGTTCGTACAACATCGACACCATCGTCAACTTTGCCGCCGAAACGCACGTTGATCGGTCGATCATGGCCCCTGATGCCGTCGTGCGCACGAACGTCAACGGCACCTGGGCCTTACTCGAAGTGGCCCGCGAGTTTCAGCTTGAGCGATTTCACCAGATCAGTACTGACGAGGTGTACGGCGCTATTCCGGCACCGCGCCGGTCACGCGAGGGTGATCCGCTCGAACCGCGCAGCCCCTATTCGGCCAGCAAAGCCGGTGCCGAGCATCTGGTGTACGCCTACTACATCACCTATGGCGTACCAATGACGATTACACGCGGCTCGAACAATATTGGGCCGTACCACTACCCGGAAAAGGCGGTACCACTCTTCACCACCAACGCGATTGACAATCTGCCCCTGCCGATCTATGGCGATGGCCTGCAAGTGCGCGATTATCAATACGTCCTCGACCATTGCGAAGCGATTGATCTTGTGCTGCACAAGGGTCAGATTGGGGAAGTATACAATGTGGGTACCGAGGTCGAAACGCCCAATATCGAAATGGCCCGCAAGATTCTCGATATTCTCGGCAAGCCCTACAGTCTTATTCAACACGTCACCGACCGGGCCGGTCATGATCGGCGCTATGCGCTCGATTGCTCCAAATTACGCGCGTTAGGCTGGCGTTCACGCCATACCTTCGACGAAGCACTTGAAAAGACGGTGCGCTGGTTCGTTGAGAACGAAGCCTGGTGGCGACCGATTAAATCGGGGGAGTATCTGGAATACTACCGCCGCCAGTATGTCGAACGGGGGTAGCATACCGGCGGTGAGGTTACAGCCAATCCCAGGGGCGACCGATTGGCCGCCCCTGTATTATTAAGCAGATTTGCATCAAACCTGGAATCCGTCAGCCGATCTCACCTCTACCAGATAGCCGTCGGCGGTGCGTCGGAAACGAACATGGCGCGGCACCGGCGGCAATTGCCGGCGGGCCAGTTCTTGATCAACACAGGCCATAATCTCGCCCCATAGCCCCGCTTCCCCCCGATAGTAGCGAAGCAACAGCGCACACAGCTCAGCACTGGCCGGCCAGATTAGTGTGTCCACGGTTCAGTTCCTCGCTTACCGTGTCGATGCTGGTACGACTGCACAACATGCGCACAAATCTGTTGAGGGTCATCGCAGATCAGTAACCGATCAATATCAGTTTGGGCAATCGTGCCATGGGCAAGCAGGGTATTGCGTGCCCAATCAAGCATCCCCTGCCAGAAATCGGAGCCGTACAGAATAACCGGAAAGTCGTGAATTTTTCCGGTTTGAATGAGCGTTAACGCTTCAAACAACTCGTCAAGGGTACCAAAACCACCGGGAAAGATCACAAATGCCTGGGCATACTTAACAAACATGATTTTGCGAATGAAGAAATAGCGAAAACGCACTTCGAGATCAACAAAAGGATTGGCGCCGGTTTCAAATGGCAATTCAATCGTACACCCAACCGAGCGGCCACCACCGGCACGCGCGCCCTTATTCGCCGCTTCCATCAGACCGGGGCCACCACCGGTAATGATCGTAAACCCGGCCTGGGCCAGCAGGCGGGCCGTTTCGGTAGCCGCAGCGTAGATTGGCGATGCCGGTGGAATGCGGGCCGAGCCAAAGATCGAGACGGCAGGCCCCAGGCCGGCCATATTCTCGAAACCCTCGACAAATTCACCCATAATGCGCAATACCCGCCAGGTATCCGTATGGGTAAAGTCGTGAACCTGCCGATAGGGATCGGTATGCAACAATCGTTCGTCTTCTGTCTGTCGTGACATGGTATGGTATACTCCGCAAATTGATGGGCAACACTGCCCATAGGATACTACAAATTCAGGAGGAGTGATGACTCGCCCAAGCGATGGTGGCCGCATCGAGGTGATTTGCGGCTGTATGTACAGCGGGAAGACCGAGGAACTCATTCGGCGAATGCGTCAGGTACGGATTGCCCGCCAGTCGTACCGCATCTTCACACCGCGTATGGATACGCGCTATGCCGAAGGGCAGGTGGCGAGCCATAGCGGGAGCCGGCTCGAGGCAATCACAGTGGCGACCATGAAGGACATTCTGGCCCATGCCGAGGATGCCCAGGTTGTGGCCATTGATGAATTGCACCTCTTTGATGATGATCCGGCCGAAATGGTACGTGGGTGTCAATGGCTGGCCAATCGCGGTGTGCGAGTGATTGTAGCCGGCCTTGATCTAAATTATCGCGCCGAGCCATTTCCGGCCATGATGCATCTGCTGGCGCTCGCCGAGCAGGTAGACAAGCTATACGCCATTTGTGTGAAGTGTGGCGCCTACGCAACCCGGTCACAACGATTAATTGACGGCAAACCGGCACCCGCCGATGCGCCCACCATTGTGGTGGGAGGGCTTGACATGTACGAAGCGCGCTGCCGGACCTGTTACGAGCCAGCGGTATAAGCTGTAGCAATGGGGCGAGCATCAGCCCGCCCCATCACCAGGTGCATTGGAGACGAATGTCAATCAGCTCAAGCCGAGTTTACGCTTCAGCTCAGCCAGCTCGCTATCCACCTCGGTCTCTTTTTCCAGATCACGGAAGCGTGCTTCGAGCGAGTCCCCTTCCAGTTTCGCCATTGCTTCGGCGCGGGCCAGGCGGTCATCCACCTTTTCTTCGAGCTGATCGAGCTTATCAAGGGCACTGACCCGACCAATCGAAGCCGCCGTGCGCTGAAGTGCCTCTTGGGTCTGAGCACGGTTCTTTTTGGCGATAATCAGCTCTTTGCGTGCTTTAACCTCAGCGATCCGGGTTTCGAGGTCAATCAATGCCTGCTGGAGAGCTTCCACCTGCTCTTCCTGAGCCTTTTCCTGGGCACGGTATTGCTCAGCCAGTTTCTGCGCCTGCACCTTACGCGCCAATGCGGCTTTCGCTAACGCTTCGTCACCAGCACGTAACGCACGCTCGGCCTTAATTTGCCACTGCTCGGCCTCACCCTCGGCAGCAATACGCCGCTGTTCAAGGCGGGTTTCATCAGCCATCGCCTGAGCAACCCCCGTTCGCGCCTCGTATAGCTCGTTCGTTAACTGGCGCAGGTACTCGTTCGCCATCTTCTCCGGATCCTCCGCTTTGTCGAGCATGGCGTTAATGTTGGCACTGATCAGATCTTTAATTCGACCGAGAATGGACATGGACGCTCCTCCTTTGGTTGCGACATGAAACAGACCCTGGCTGTAGAGATACGTGTCCGGAGATGAGATGCTGCCTGCATTGTAGCACGCCGATCCCGCTTCTACAACCCTATGATCTGTACGAGTCAAAAGGCAGATAAGTTGCAACGTGCTACCGACTGGCTGGAGGCCATGAGGGAGAGATACAGCACGGCTTCCGCACACCAAACCGGCGAGAGGGGTCAAATCCTGGATAACCCAAGTTGCTACCTTTATCACCACAAAGACACGGAGGACGCAGAGAATGGGTATACCCCGGAATTGCTCCTGTGAGGCGTGACGTAGCCCGTCTACAGGAACTGGCTGCTGTCCACATCGTGCATGCGGTTACGCCATCCGGTGTTGCGTGCAACGTCGTGCTGTTCAGCCTGGCAGTCAGCCTCCGTGACGAGCGATGGCTTCGTTAAAACAGATTTGATAGACTGTCCGCACGCAAATGCAGCGCAAGGGTGATAGGGAGCAAGCGGGTCGCGCTGGCGCTGATCTCAGTGATGCGACACGCCCCTATCACAGCCTGACCCCGCTGGGGATGGGAACCAGCGGCACCGAATGGCACCCGCTGGCACGTGCCGGTTCAGGTGCAGAGCGCGCCGGAGGCGCGCGCTCCCAGGGGATTCTGCCCCCCACCCCAGCCCGCCCCCGCTGGGGGCGGGAGTCAATGGGTCGGCGAGGTTCGGCAATGCATGCGCTTCCAGGTGATGAGCGAGCTGGAGGTGTGCGATCCCAGGGGATACTGCCCCCCACCCCAGCCCGCCCCCGCTGGGGGCGGGAGTCAATGGGTTGGCGAGGTTCGGCAATGCATGCGCTTCCAGGTGCTGAGCGAGCTGGAGGTGTGCGCTCCCAGGGGATTCTGCCCCCACTCCTGCCCGCCCCCGCTGGGGGCGGGAGTCAATGGGTTGGCGAGGTTCGGCAATGCATGCGCTTCCAGGTGCTGAGCGAGCTGAAGGTGTGCGATCCCAGGGTGATACCGGTTTTGCGCACGATGGTGATCAGGTGGCGCGGCGGGGTGACGTTGGTTTGAGGTACGCACGACATAAGCTCATGCCGGCGGGTATCACTCTCTACAAAGGCCGGCGCGCCGGGATGCCAACGGCGCGGGGGAAGCGGTTGGGAGTAGGAGCAGTTTTGGTTACAATCACCAGACTACGTGGCTCTTCATCAGGAATCTCGACCGGCAGGCAGGCGCTGACTTCACCACCAAGCAGGGCGAGGGCATTCTGGGCAGCAGCAATTTCTACTTCTGGATGCCGCCCTTTGGGAGCAAGCAGATGCCCGCCGAGGCGCAAGAGTGGCAAGGCGTATTCGAGCAACACCCGTAATTCGGCGACGGCACGAGCAGTCACCACCTGATAGTGTTCGCGTTCGGTGGGGTTTTGGCCGACGGTTTCAATGCGCTCGTTTAACACTCGAATATTGTGCAACTGAAGGCAATCAATGACGTGACGCAGAAACGTGGCCTTTTTGCCGGTAGCCTCTACCAGAGTAACCGGCAGCGCAGGATAGAGGATTTTGAGCGGCAGCGCCGGGAAGCCGGCACCGCTCCCAATATCGATCAAACTATCCGGTGGTGTTTCCCAGACCCTGGCCAACCAGAGCGAGTCGAGCAGATGCCGGCGAACCATCGCAGCCCGGTCACGAACGGCAGTCAGGTTAAAGCGTTCGTTCCAGGTCATCAGCTCGTCCAGATAGCGTTCAAACTGCGCCAGTTGGTGATCGTTCAGCGACAGACCCCAATCAGCGGTGGTTTTTCTGAGCAGATGGGCAGTGCTATTGGTCATGCTTCCCCGGCTTGATACAGGCGATGGCGAGTAATGTAATCAAGAACGGCGTCTGGCAACTGGTAGCGTACCGGACGACCGGTGGCAAGGCGGTGGCGCAGATCGGTGCTTGAGATGGCAAGTTGAGGCCCCTTAATGACCGTTATCCGACCAGTGAAAGCGGGCACGGCAGCAAGCAGGGTTGCCGGATCGAAGAGATGCCCGGGCCGTTCAACAACTGCCAGATGGGCGATACGGGCAATCTGATCCGGATCGCGCCAGCGGGGCAGGTCGCCGGCAGCATCGGCACCAACGATAAGGGTGAGATGTACTCCAACACCGTAGCGCTCCCGGCAGATGCGGAGCGTATCGATAGTGTACGAGGGTGGTGGTCGCTCCAATTCAAGCGCCGAGGGAATCAGCGCAGCATTCCCGGCACATGCCAGCCGAACCATCGCCAACCGGTGATGGGGCGCAGCGCTGTGGGTCGACTTTAGAGGCTGGACGGCAGCCGGAATAATCAGAATCTGATCCAGGTCGCAGACCCAGCGTACTTCTTCGGCAATGGCGAGATGGCCGAAATGAATTGGGTCAAACGTGCCTCCATAAATCCCCAGGCGGCGAACAGTGGTCATGGCTTGCGCAGCTTATTCTTCACTCAGCTCGCGTGCTTCCTGAAAAAGGTGCCAGACGAGCCAGACCAAATCGTTCTGATCATCGGGATGGAGGTCATCAATATACGGCCAGATCAGCTCGGCAACATCACTCCGCGGCAAAAGACAAACCCGCTCTCCGAGCGCATAATGCAACTGAATCGCCAGCTCATCGGCAAGCTCAGCGAGATCGCGTTCAGGAAGCCTGTCATCGGTTGTATAACGGTAGCCGCGCATACCAGACCACCTTACCGTTGCCTGAGCGCACGGGTTCGCCGATCATCTTCATAATACTCTTCCTGGTCGCGTTGGGAAATCTGGCGCGTTACCGCTTCGTGTTGTCCGGTAGCGGATGCGCGACGCGGCAAGAGGGAATTCTCGGTCAATGTCTCAGCGACGAAATCGAGATACTGTCTGATGTCCTCGTTATCTTCAAGACTGTTGAAAGGAATGGTTGCGCCGCTAACTGTTTTTACACTCTCGCCAATATCACGGAGCGTAGCATCAATCCCTTTGACCAGACCTCGCATCACTGCTGCCAGTTCTTCCCGTTCCTGCACCGTAAGATTGGCAAACCCGATGAGCGCCTTCTCTTGGGCGCGGAGCAGTGTGGCACGGAGAATAGCAATATCGGCCTGGGTTTGTAATTCATACCGACGCACAAGATGCGCCTGACGCACCTGCTCAACCAGCTCTTCCGAAGTGACCGGCGTCCAGAGCAGGGCAGGGATGATAATGAATCCGATAATGCCAATCAACACCTGTTGAATGACCAGACCGGTACTCTGCACAACAGGTTGCGAAGCCCACCAGGTCCACTGAATCTCAAACGAATAATAAACAAGGTAGAGTGCGGCAATCATCACCGCAACATATCCCCAGGTCCGCGCATTGATCTTCTGGAGGAGCATGCCACCAGGTGACCACGGGATCAGGAACGACATCAGGCTTGGTGGTGCCAATACCAGAATTGCGGTATAGGCAGCAGCGATAATCCAATTACCGGTCAACTGGCTCTGAACCCCCCACCAGTAGACGGCAGAGCCTATCATGGCAATGAACGCAAGAATAGCCAGCAATGACTTTGAGGTGAACTGCCACCCACCCCGGCGACGTTGTCCGCGCACCATTTCCAGATAGCGACTGCTCACGGCGGTTTCCTTACTACTAATAATTAATGAATACTAATACAGCCGACAAAGGCAAAACCTATTATACTACCACACTGCAACAGATGTGCAACCAACTACTTAGGTTGGACATCAGGGGTCAAAAAAACAAACGTCTCAATCCAATTGGAGTATCCGGCAGCTCGAATCCGTTCAAGTACAGCGGGAGAAAGTGCAGTAATTCCATAACCGCGATTCACTTCATATGGCACTTCAAGGGCAGGCTGATCACCTTCACGAAATGTGAACGTTGCCTGAACCATAAAATCACCACTTAAAACACCAAGGAGAACTTTTTGTTGGTTTACTGGATCGTACCAGTAAAGTTCACTCCGTTTCGTATTGTATAAACGAGGAGGATCAAAAATTTGCCGGTCCAATTGCTGGGCACGCCAGCGTTCTTCCGGCGAGAGCGAGGGTAATGTCGGCAACACGAGGGTTGGTGCTGGAGGAATGGTTGGCGTTGGCGGTACAACCGTGGGAGGTTGCGGCGTCGCCACAATCAGCGCAGCAGTTGCGGTCTGCGTTACTATCGGGGCAACAGTAACCGATGCCGACGGCAACAACGTCGGCACCGCTGAAGCGCGCAGCGTTTGTGCCAGTGGTGGCAAGGTAGCCGGTAATGGTCCGTTCACATCAATATTCGTTGGCAATGTCGAAAGACAACCACTTAACAATGCGACAACCACACCTGCCAGGAGCAACCAGCGGTAACGGTGGCTCATCGCTCAAAACCATGCGCTTTCTAAGAGAAAGATAAAGCACCCCTTCCCGGCAGAAGGGTATTCCCATGGTAGTACAGGTTGTGGCAGATGTCAATCATTTCTGGCAAGAAAATAGAGAAATTGTCTCAACAATTGGTGGTGGGCGAGTGTGGGGGTGAGGCACCATCCACGTGTCGGTAGGTGTGTGAGGTGTGGCTCACCCCCGATGCTGTTGCACGTTGTATGACCTGATACAGTATGATGTGGCTGTTCAGGGTGTGGTATAGCAAGAGTGAAAGCACGACTTTTACACGTCAAACGAGACGACACTTTCATCCCTTTCAGCGACTTGCCGGGGACGATCTGAAGAGGGGGACTGGGGGGGAGGCGATGGCAATGGCTTCCCCTGCCCACTATCATAGCGCTGCCTTCTTCAGCCGTAGTTACGACCAGAGCATTAAGGTATTGTCTGGGTGTAATGATGGGGTGTTGTTGGTTGTTCGGAATTCAGTCAGTGCAGCAGTCTGCTAGAGTATGACTATCAGGGTCGCTGAGATGACTGGTTTCCATAGCCGTGCCTCTTCAATTTCAATATATTCATAATTCGCTGCTTAAGCTCATCTTCATCTTCTTTGCTTAGACTGCCGTTGGTCAACTTGAAGCTTGTCAACTCGATCACCTCAATACCATACGCCGCTGCCAGGTTCTTGTTATTGTCGTCTACTTTGTCTGCGGAGACAAGGAATTTGAAAACGTAGGTACCCAAATATCGCTGCTCCGCCACTGCCTGAAGCTGGTCAATGCCAGACTTGGCTCCCTTTTTTTTGGCTTCGATCACGCCTATTTGGTTGTCTAAACGGATGAGGAAATCTACCTCCAGAGCCGGTTGGTTCTGGGGTCGGACACTGGCGAGTATTTCCAACCCAGGAATAGTTCGCAGCGTCTGATGTATCTGTTGCTCAAACGGGTCTCTTGGCTGTGCTGTGGTGTATTTCCCAACCTGGACGCGTAAGTAATCGTCCAGAGTGATGGAACCCGGTATTTCCTTCTGCTCTTGCAGTTGCACGTCCTTCTGTTCGGTAAATCGATAGCGATAGAGCAAACTACGACCACCTTCAGTCTGGAAGTACACAAAGGGAGTGCCAAATTCGGAGACGACCTGAAAAGCGGCCAGAGACATGATTTTGGTACCACCAGTCAGGTTGAAGATGGTGTTGTGTCCTTTGAAGTTTGTCTGGATGAACTGCTGCAGATCGTTTCGGATGGCTGGAAGATCATAGGGATCAACGCTAAGTAGAACACAGTTAATGCTTCCGCCTTCTAGCACGTTCTGTAACCGTTCTGCGATTGCTTTGGTTCGTTCAGTGTGCACCAATACCGCTATATCAGGTCGGAGATATCGAGTTGGTAACAAATTGGCCGCTGGCTGTTCGCCTATCAGTAGGATCAATGCTAAAGGCATAGAAAAACTCCTCTTTGACAGTCTTAGCCGCCAGTCCTCTGGGGCAAAACGAATTATCTTTCCTTCCGTTGCACATACCGTTCCACGTGGCGACGTGCTGCTTCCAGTTCACCTTCTGTTGTAGCTGTGGTCACCAGACGCAATTGAAAGCGAATGTCGGTACCAAGGCGTGCACGGACAATAAGATCTCGCGGTTGTTGTGCGCTAACGCCAGGCTCACCCTGACCCCATTGTTCCCCGCGAACCTCTACCACAAACGGCGCGTAGCCTATCAGTTCTTTGGCAAAACCTTCTATCCGATCTTTGTAATGATGAGATGAAATGTGAACTTTGGGTTCTATCTGCCGTGCTGGGGGCAAGGCCTCTACCAAGTTCAGAATTGCTGCCACACTTTCACCAAGCGGTGTAGGCGTGCCATCTGTTGTCAACAGGCCAGTAGAAACGAGCATGGATTTCACATTTTTATCGATAGGTGTTCCTCCAGCCAGCGCCTCGCGAATGTCGGGAAGCATAGGAAACAGGGCAATGAAAGGTAGATCCACCAGTTGAGGACGATCTTTAGGATCGCGATTAACAAGGGGGGGATGAAGTCGTGCATTGATCTGCTCGGGCTGTAGGCCTCGCAGTTGTCCAATTTCCCCTTCCTCTTCCAACCAGGGAGGTACCCAGATATGAAATAGACACTCGGCACCATAAAACTGGACGGCCAAAGCCAGCAGTGCTGACATTACTTTCCGCCCGCCGGCGATACTCACAAACAACCGATGATTGTTTCGGTAGGTGCGCAACTGAGTGCAGGCTATCTGCATGAACTCCACTGCCGCCTTGGTAGAGTCAATATCGTGGTATGTTCCGACAGAAATCGGTACGATCCAACTGATTTCACAGTGTGCTGGAAGATGTTTCATTAGCAATTCCAGTGAACTGAGTACATCATAGTCCTCGGTGTAGAGCAACACTACTCCGTCTGGATGAAGACTCTGCTCTTCTAGCAGTTCGATAGCTTCGGTGATCACTGCCGGGGCAGTGCCTAGCGTGGCGATGAGGAGTTTTTTTGACATTTTTACAACCTCCCTTGAATCAGATCTACCGGAGATACCACTCTTAAAGCGCATGGCTTTCTCTGCTGAAGCCCTCGTGCAACCTGACTCCACTTACGATCTCTCGTGACCAGGTATGCCCTGCGAACAAGGCCATTCGCAATGATCAAGCTATCGGTTAGAGCATTTTTACCCAACGGAGATCGGTGATCTCGCAAAATATCAAGAGCAACCTCTTGCGCCCTCCTTGAACAATGAATAAGTCGGATACCATAGGTTTCAAGTAACTTTTTGACTCTCGAAAGATCGCGTTCAATAGCTTCCTTTCCTCTTGTTCTTGTCATAAGCGACTCCTCTTCCTCAACTCCATCTGTACTCGTTTCTTGCAGTATCGGACTGTACAATTCCATTAGGCTGACTAACGTAAGAAAGGTATGACCCTGTTGAGATGCGAGTGCAAAAGCATCAGCAGCTACTTCCTGATCACCTGGCCTGTCATCCCGCAAGTAATCAATGAGCACAGAGGTGTCAAAAATAAAGCGCATACTCTCTACTCCGACCGCAATGAACCTCGTAGAGTCTTGATTCGGAGCCACCACGCCACATAACCTAGCACAGTACTACATTCTTCTATCTGGAGGCGTTTCAGGGTATTTCGCTGGGATTTGACTGCCTGTGCGATCAAGCTGTTGGCTCGCCGGATTGCCGGCCGCAAGGTATCATCATGCGAGAGCTGCTCAGCGTACTGGATGGCCCGGTCTAGACCGTGCTTTTCGACGACACCCATCCATCGCATCCACTCGTTGCGCGAGACTTCAGGAAGGTCTTCGGCAATCTGTTCAGCAAGTTGGATCTGGTAATCAACTGCAGCCATCAGTACACCTCCCTGGGACACGGCTCATTCAGGGATCTTGCTTGATCGCGGAACTTCGTCCATGCCTTATCATTCAGCAGCGTGTGATCCGCCAGCCACGTTCGCACAGAATCTGAGATGGGCATTTGCTCCCCACCAGTAGATAAAGCAGCTAGCAGGTTAGAAGAAGGCGTTATTAAATGAAGTCCTACCAATTTCCATCGCACAGCTCCGAGACAGCGCGGTTTTGCACCACCAAGCTTGATAGGAAAGGCTGACACGACCGCATCCCCTTGATCACCGTCCAGTCCTATAGCTCGCATCATTATTCCCATCTCCGCAGCAGTGGTGTTTTCAAAGTAAAGTGTAGTTTGAAAGCGAGTACCTTTGGGTACTACCTCCAGGAAGCGATGATTTTTCTTTGGTTGCATGTCCAAAGGCTGGAATTGCTTCGCCTGATAGAATTTCCGACCCTTCGTCTGACGCGGTGGCCAGAGGTCAGCAATCTTTATCTTGGTGGGTTCAACCTGACTCAACAGCACCGCATCCGAGAAGTGAACGCGACCCCGATGACCAGTGGAGCCAAATAACCGACAGGCTGGGCACAGCGAATTCTCGTTTTTACATCCCTCGTGCAATTGAGGCACTCGCTCACCTTTGGCGATTTGTCGCACGCATGAATTCGAGATAGCCTCCACCACGCTGCGTACCGCGCCCTTTATGCCTGTTCCCGGAATAATTAACTGATCATTGCGTCGCGCAAAAGCATAGTAAGACCGCTCACAACCTTGCAAGGTGAATAAACCAAACTCACCACTACCCACGAAGAGATAGTCGGATACCACCTCTAGCTCTAATTTCAACCGACCACTCCAGTCCCTATAGCTTTCATGGGTAGGAGGTTCATATTTCTGGGGAGGTCGTTCCTTGTCCAGTGGTACCCAGAAGAAAGGCTTGGGTTCAACCGAGACCTTCTGCCTTGCCATCACATCCTCCTTGCACTGTCAATAGTTCTCTAAGGCTGATAAAGGTGGCAATGCCGTTGCAGTAATAGATCATGGCTTTGAAGCGTCCATTCGAGCTTCCGTGGGGATAGGCCGGAAAGTTTGGGTTGACTCGGAGATCATTCAGGTTCTGCAGAAAAAATGTTCCTTCTTTAGCTTCCCATATGCCAGAGATGGGATCCAGACCATCCACGGGATCACTGGTAAGCAGCAGTGCCTGATAATTGTTTTCTGTCCGCCACCAGCGTAGTTCCCCTTGCGGACCGAAAACCGCACCCTGCTCTCTCCAATCTTGTGGCATTCCTTCACCCATCGTGAGACAGGCACCATCAGCAATCCAATGGTAGAGAGGTTGCCCTAATGACCGGGCATAGCCTTCCAGGTATCCCAGTCCGACCCGCAGCACATAGGCATAGACTTTCATAGCAGACTCCTCACGTAGTGCCTAGCTTGTCTGTTACTCTTTGAGCAACCTCATCCCATCTTTTAGGATCGTAGATACGACGAGTATACAGCCCGAGGGGTTCGGTTCGTAGAGGATCAGGCATTCCGTTTAGGGTGAAGGTAGTGCTGAGACCGTATCTTGTCTTCTCCTCGTCACTTACGAAGTCTGCCAATCCTCGCCAGAGTCCGATCTCCATGCCAGAGGTGACTTCGTCCAGGCGAGCTTCCTGCACTTGAACGGCCACCTCACCAAACCCCCGGTTTTTGCCAAAGCCAATTTGGAGCAGGCCACTGTTCATACCCTGGAATGCCAGGACAAGTAATCCCAGTTGCCAAAGTTCAAAATTTTCCAAAATCAGGTACCCTTCAAAGGTACCAGCAACGGCTACTTCCATCTCAAATGGGCCATGAGCTACAGCATGGCTCAGCCGGGAGATAGCAACTCCGTAGCGGATCTCGGTCTTGACTTCATCCACGGGCAGCAGGTCAGTGAAGGCAACACGACCTTTCAGACGGGTATGGCCGAAGAGGCGACAGGCACCACAGGAGTTTTTGTAAATCGTGGCGCTGTTTTCTTCTTTCCCGAGTTTTTTAGCGCAGCTTTCATCTTCATCAGGAAAGGTGGGGCAGGCCCACTGCCAGGACGTGTGGTCATCAAGAGTACGTAGTGCCTTCTCTACAAACCCACGTACTACCCCCTTGAGGGACGAGCCGGGAATGTAGACTGTCTCGCCTTTCTCAGGATGATATGTGCGCACAAACTGCATATCTGGCAATGTAGGGTTAGCAGAAATGCCACCAGCTTTGATCAGTAAAGGACCGCGGGGACTGATCTGGAAGGCTACACTGAGAGCGTTATATCGTGTCTTATGCATCGCCTGCCCCCCTTTCCTTCAGCCACTCGCGGAACGTTTGCAGAAACTGCGTCGCAGCCACCTCACTCGACTTGCGCTCTAGCAGATAGTCCATCAAATTGCTGATACCTACTCGCTGTATCTTGATTTCTTGAAGTTTTCCCCAGCCCGGACCGCGGGTAGTCTTACCACCAATTGCAATACCACCCTCCTCCCAAAGCCGCAAGACTGTGAGGAGAAAACCAATTTCCCACTCTTCCAGGTTCTCGGCCAGGATCTCCAGACCGAAGCGCGCCCCGGGAATCACAGTCTCAAAATCGTACTTGATACCTGAACGAGCTGTGCCCAGATCTCGATCAATACCCACGCCGTCACGGATCTGAGTGAGCGTTGGCAGGTCTTCTGGGTTAAGCAAATACGCATCCCTGAAAGCAACCCGTCCAGCAAACCAGGGAGATCCGAAAAGACGACAGGCGGTGCAACTCTCTTTCCAGACAGTCTCGGCGAAGGACTGGTCTGTTTCCGCGTCGTTCAGGAGCTGTTCCTTCTTCTTAGCCGGAATGCATGGGGCGTCAAAAGGATCACATGCCCAAAAATCTGGTCTACGATCCCAGGTGCGCAGGATTCGTTCCACCTGGAAACGCACCACGCCCTTAATGGAAGAGCCGGGAATGAAGGGCAGACCATCCGGTCCTTTGATCACAGGCATGTCAGTACCAGTTGGCTCCAGAGAGAGGCGGCTGCTCACAGACAAAGCCGTCTGCATTACCAGAATTGCCTGGATTCTGGTCTGACTAGCGAATGTTGCGAAGACACTCATTGCTTAACCTCTCGCTGAGTCGTTCCCTTAGCATCCCAGACGTGCCAGCGCACTGTATAGCCAAGCGTGCGCCGCACCAGTTCCATGTGTACATCGCCAACTAACTGAGAATTGTCGGTACCCACAATCGATTGAGCTTCGCTTCTGAGACTATCCAGAAGGCTGTTCGCCTCCTCCGCCCATTCAATGTAGATTTCCTTCCGGGCTGCCTGATAGCGGATAAAGAGTTCTACTGGCAGCCAGGAGGGACTCTGTTCAGCAACAGCCTGGATATTACGGAGTTGTCGCTCTTTGTGGTCTTTGTCGCTAAGAGGTTTTTTTTCTACATTCTCAAAGATCTGAGCCAGTTTGTCTGCCAAATCTCTAGACATCTGGACTAACTTCTCCTCTCTGCGATCTATCTCGCGCAAGATATGAGCATTCTTCCTGGGATTATCGGTAAACTTTCTCATTTCTCTTCTACCTCCTGATGGAATGGATGACAAACCAGAAACTCGCCAAAGCCTTCATCTCGTCGCTTGCCGACTCCCTGTTCCTCCAAAGTTTGTAGAGTAGAGATGATCTCATCCAACGTTCCATCCCAGCGGTACACGTAAACACTACCCATACGGGCAGCCAAGTTGGTCGGTTTGGGCAAACCCCAGGCGGTAGACCAACCACCGGCAAAATCAGGGCGCGTCATCCACCAGACTGGTTCCAGTGCCTGTCCGTTGATACGCAGGATTGGTGCCAAAGCAGGTATACCGCTATCCTGGAATACGCCAGGACTTAACAAGTCTACAGAGAAGTATGTGCCTTCTGGCTTTGCAGGAAGATCTTCAGCGTTGGTAGCCAAAGATTTCAGATCTTGCCAGCAATGAACCAGTATCTCATTGAAAAGCCTTACTCGCTCCTCGATATCGGGAAAACCTACCACCTCAGCTTCCTCAGCTTTTACACGACCATAACCTCGCGTGTGAAGGGCACCAATCGCGATGTGATTAATGGCCTCTATAAGGTCTGCCACATCTGATCGCTCACCATATATGCGTCCCAGAAAGACCAAGTCGGACACCTTTTCATCTGGTTGAACCGTTACCGGACTTAAGGCGTTCGCCGTGTACAGCACCTGTTCTACGGCAGCGCGTCGGTATCGACTGATCCCCACTTTTGTCTGTGAGTGGTAACGTAGCCGTGATTGGCAGTAGCGTTCAGTGGTACCGTCACGGTAGACTGTGTAAAACCCCGTTATCGCTTCCATACGGCTGCCACATGTGAGACATGTTAGAACGAACGGCGCGGCAAAACAGGCCCCGGCTCTTTCAAGAAGAGAGTATGCCAGTTGAGGTATAAGGGCATCCACAACCCCATGGCCCTGATTGTCGGGATGTGGTTCCTTTTTGAAGCCACTTGCCTGTTTGCATGTTAGAGCACTGAGTGGTAACGGAAGGGCGTAACATATTGGACGCCATTCTGTTGTGGGGAAAAAGTTTCCAATACGCACACGTTGCACAGTGGGCAAAATATCCTGCCGACCCTGGATCAGGAGCCATTCAGCCCATGCACCCCGCAGTATCCGGCCTGGAATGTACTGAGTTGGACTCAAAAACTGAGAGCTGGCCCGTACATCACCTAATATGAGAGGGTTATTTGGCTTAATCTTCAGCCACATTTTGGCCCCCTGACCATTGACTCCAAAGCATTTCCAGATGTTGTTGAGAGACTGGCAAGCTATTCACAGTAGCCTCAATCCTCGTTTTTTCAATCTCCAGCCATCCCATACCTCGTGTACGTCCCCCACCGATACCAGACATCGATCTTGCAGCCAGGATGACTAATGCGCAGGCCTGCATAGCGCTCGTCTGATCTGGAAAATATCCCTCGCAGATTGCCGTAGCTTCAAGCAAACCAGGTGAAGTAGTCTCGATAAAGAACAAACGTCCTGGCAAAGCAGCACGCCGTTGGCGACTGATTGAAACGCCACTTCGAATTTGCGTCATCGTATCCAGTTCAAATCGTACATCCTGAAAGCGAAGGGGTGCCGGAAAACGCGGATGACCGAATACTTGACAAACAATACAAAGATGGTTCGGATCAGGGCACATTGTATTTGGGGTCGGCCCATTACATACTTTTTGACCCCAGGTATGCAGAAGTACCTCAGCCCGATCCCTCAAGGCACCCTTCATCGTAGTCGCGGGGATAACGTACACACCATCAGACGATCTTGACAATGCCTTATCAGCTCCCCATCGCCATCGATTCCCTGCGGTATGAAAAGCTGTTGTTAGAGTAAAGTAAAATTTCAAGGATAAACGCTCCATTAGTCTTGCTCCTCTATCTGAACATCAGCCCGCATTGCCCGCAATTCGGCCAGTTCCAGGATATCGAGCAGGGCAGTTTGCCAGCCAACCCTACTATGCTTTTTGTATACTTGCCAGAGAGATGAGGGTGCTTTAGTTTGATAACCCTGCTGTGTGGCTAGTTCGCCCACCTCCGATAAAAAGGTGGTCAATTGGAGACGATCTTGATCGCTTCTACGGGCAATGTCGTAGTAAATCATGTTGAGCGAGATCCACATTCCCCTGTCTAACATTTCACCCCATCGATGGCGTAAAGACCTAGGCCATCGGGATGCTTCCTTTACCAGTGCGATGGACTTTCTGGCCCGATCAAGGCTGTACGGCCTGGCTGTGAGTCTATTAATATCACGCTGGTAGTAGCTCATCAAAGCCTCAGCCTTTTCTGCAGCGATAGGAGTAGGTAGCCAGAGAAAAGTTAATGCACTCTGAGGATGTGCTTGAACCATTTTGGCTTCTCTTTTAGCACTCCTGAGTAGATCGTTAGCGAGATACTCCAGATAGCGAACTGGATGCTTGACATCAGCAACGGCAATCCCACACGAGGCTGTAACTGCTTGCGGCCAGCTCTGCGGCCAATAGCCCAAGTTTTGTGTCACCCGGCTCTTAATCTCTTTTTCAAACCGCTCCAGGAACCGTATTGCTACTTCCCAGGCATAACCTGCCTGGATCAAGAGTGTTACGTCATCACCACCAATATTAACAATTTCAAAGGGCCAGTATCTGTCAACTTTCTGCAATTCCTCGCTGCATACCTCCCATAAAGCCTCAAACAGGGCCTGTTCAGTTCCTTCCCTTAATGCTTGTGAAAGAGCTGCAAATTCCTCCTGACTACTAACCCGTTGCAGCAACTGGCCAATATCGTTCCCATCGGCATAGAGAAACGCCACATAGTTACGACGAGCACTCTTCACTAAATGGTCTAAATCTGGAGGATGCCTGGCTGTAAGATTGCATTGCCGGTATTTTTGATAAAAACGCACATTAAATCGGCCCCGAACAGTGTGTGCTTCGCTTCGCACTCCTGTTCTGTGCCGTTGCAAACAGACTACACATAATGATACTATCTCGACTTGTTCTTGCTCTTCAGGTTCGTAACGGTGAACGTTCTCTACGGCAACTCTTTTACCACATGCTTCGCACCTCTTGCCAAAGGGGATAGCCTCGAAGAAAGGGGAGTTTGACCTCTGATACTTCATTCTACGAACCTGGGCACTCAGAAAAGCCACTCGTCGAGCAAAATCGCCGCTCTGCAGAGTTGGTTGATGAGCATCCCAAAGCCGCTTTGACCATCCATTGTGAGGATGACTTGCAGGCGCAGGAGGTAATGGGTCACTTTCATGAGAGATTGTCACTGTAGCAGTTAGCGTATGCTTCAAGTAAATATCCTCAATAGCTTCCCTGGCATCATTAACTTTGTCTTCTGGAAGCTCGAAAAGGAAGCTGCCTCCTGAGCAATAAATTTTCTTTCCACCCAGCTTTTCAATCTTTTTCGTAACCTCATCTTCGCATTCCAGGAGCAGTTGACTGCCGCCACGAATCTGAGGCAGAGAAGATGTTTCAAAAACGAACTCTTTGATAGCATCTACATCACCGTGCAGAAGTATCTGTTGTCCACTTTTGCTCATAGAGGCCTCTCCAGTAAAATAACAATAACACCCCCCACCAGAAATACCAGCAAGAAGCACACAAGGGATCGACAGTCGTGCTGAATGTTCCTGCTAATTCCTTCCTACCCACGTGACAACAGACAGTTGTCTAAGAAGGAATGGGGCGCTATCAGTCGAATGGTGATCCGCTACAGGCCATCGGTTTGTATATGTGTCATATTGTACACGTAGAAGTGGTCTTTTGGCAGATGAAATGACCTCTGATATGCCGATGATTCTGGATGCCGGGTTTTACATCGAGGGCAAGGGTGATCGCAAACGCCACAAGCCTGACGAGCCGATACCGTTTCGGGGGGGGTGACACCCAGAGAAGCCTGTCCTGATCCCTCACATCACAACCCTGTGCAGGGTGTCGCGGTAGAGCGTCTGGGTTTGCGAATGTGTTGGCGACCCGTCGGGGAGTAAAGCGCCAGTTAACCACTTGCACTTACCCCTAAACGGAGCGGTTGCGTTTGCGAATGTGTTGGCGACCCGTCGGGGAGTAAAGCGCAGAACCGGTGGGACGTGGTTTGTACAGGGTAATATCACATCTTCATTGATACGGTGCATCACAACTACTGGTCTCGGCGCTGTCGATCAGTTCGGTGATGGAGGTTGCCGCGCTCTGAGGGGTGGATTTTCCACCTGTGCTCGTCCATGACCTGCACCACGGTCACGGGATGAGCGCGGAAGATGGTCAAGTCTGACCGCTTGTCCTCCTTGTAACCGGCAGGGAAACCGCTGCGACCCGCACCGGAGCGTGAGCACGGTCATGCGGCAGTGTGGCTGCCGCACTCCAAATGCTGCGCTGCGCCACTGACAACCCTGGCTGACAACGGTACCCTCGCCGAAACGGGAGACTACTGCGGGCTGAACGGCAATGCCAGTTCTGTGCGTCCGCGCTCAGGCGTGGTGGCAGAGGGATTGTCGGGCCACGGGTTATGAACGCTCGTGCACCCGATTTGATATAACCGAATGCGGCGATCATCCAGCAGCACGCGATTCTCTCGAATGTACGAGGGAGATGCTCGCGATCCGCTTCTCACCCGGTATTGGTGGTGAGAACTGGTTACGACCTTCTTTCACTCCCCACTAAATTCGTAAAATCTCGTAAGTACTTGACAAATCTTGAAAATCACTATAGACTATGGAAACCATTCCCGATAAGTATCGAACGGGGCAATCGTGTATGACAGATCACAGCAATGATGCGCTTCCGCCAGAAGTACGGCGTGATCAGATTATGGCCTTGCTCCAGCGCTACGGTCAGATCACTGTGAAGTGGTGTGCCGAGCAGCTCGGTGTTTCTGAGGTGACGATTCGGAGCGATTTTGCCATTCTCGAACGCGAGGGTATGCTGCGCCGGGTGTGGGGTGGGGCTGTTTTGGATCGACCGCTCTGGCCTGAAGGCAGTTTCGCTTCGCGTTTGAAGCAGCAGGCAGCCGAGAAGGAGCGGATTGCCCGTATTGCGGCTGAGTTGATCGTCGATGGTGATACGGTGATGCTCGATGCCAGTACGACGGCCTATGCGATTGCCCGTCAGATTGCGGATCGCCGTAATTTGACGGTCATTACGAATGGGATGCATCTGGCGCTGGCGTTGGGCGCTAATCCGGCAATTACGACGATTGTGATCGGTGGGCAGGTGCGCGGTGATACCGGTTCGCTCACCGGTACGCTGGCCGAAGAGATGTTGCAACGACTGCACGCTGATAAGGGTTTTTTTTCGGCACGTGGTCTGACTGTGGCGAAAGGTTTGACCGAAAGTTCTATTCCCGAAGGGTTGCTGAAAGCTGAGATGGTGCGCCACGTGGATCGGGTGATTGCGGTGCTTGATAGCAGTAAGCTCGGTCAGACGGCGTTGACCAGCTTTTGTCCGGTGGATGCGATTCACCATTTGATTACCGCCGGGCCGGATGCTCCGGAGCGGAGTGCACCGTTTACCGGTTTTTTTCCGATCACGATTGTGTAGTGAGGGTTGTATGCAGGTTTCGCCGGTGCTTGAGATACGCGATATTTCGCGGCGGTTCGGTAATACGCAGGCGCTCGATGGCGTCAGTTTGCGGTTGTATCCGGGTGAGGTGCATGCGCTGCTCGGTGAGAATGGCGCCGGTAAGTCTACGTTGATCAAGATTATGACCGGTGTGTACCAGCCTGATAGCGGTCAGATCCTGCTCGATGGCCGTCCGGTGCATATCGGGAGTACGCTGGCTGCACAGCGGTTGGGGATTGCGGCGATCTATCAGGAACCGCTGATGTATCCCGATCTGAATGTGGCTGAGAATATTTTTATCGCTCACGCCGGTCGGGGGCCGTTTGTCGATTGGGGACGGATGTACCGCGAGGCGGAGGCGCTGCTGGCGCAACTCGATGTGCGGCTGGATGTGCGTCTGCCGGCCCGTGGGTTGAGTGTCGCTGCCCAGCAGACGGTAGAGATTGCGAAGGCGCTGGCGCTTCAGGTGCGTGTGTTGATTATGGATGAGCCGACGGCAGCGCTGTCGGCGCATGAAGTGGAGCAGCTCTTTGCAATTGTGCGACGTTTGCGCGATCAAGGGGTGGCCATCCTCTTTATTTCGCACCGGATGGAAGAGGTGTTTGCGATTGCCGACCGCATTACGGTGTTTCGTGATGGCCGGCTGATCTCTTCAGCGCCACGCGCTGAGGTGACGCCCGAACAGGCGATTCGTGATATGGCCGGGCGGAGTGTTGAGCAGCTCTTTCCGCGCCGTCATACGGTGCGCGATCAGGTGCTGGTAGAGGTGCGTGATCTGAGCCGTCAGGGTGCGTTCCAGGGGATTTCGTTTGATGTGCGGGCTGGGGAAGTGTTGGGCTTTGCCGGTCTGGTTGGGGCACGACGCACCGATGTGGGGCTGGCGCTCTTCGGCATCGCTCCCGCCGATAGCGGGACGGTGCGGATCGATGGGCAACTCGTCCGAATTACCAATCCCCGTCAGGCTATGCGTCACGGTATCGCGTATGTCAGTGAGGATCGGCGCGGTCTCGGCCTTTCGTTGCCTATGTCGATTGCGGCCAATATCACCTTACCAACGCTCCGTCGCTATCTCAATCCACTCGGTTTGTTACGACAGGCAGATGAGATTGCGACCGCCGAGGCGTATCGCCAACGGCTGGCCATCCGGGCACCCTCAGTGGCGGTCGAAGTGGGCAAACTGTCAGGTGGCAATCAGCAGAAGGTGATGCTGAGCAAATGGCTTAATACCCGGCCTCGTTTGTTGATCCTCGATGAACCAACCCGCGGGATCGATGTTGGGGCAAAGGCTGAGGTGCACCAGATGATTGATGATCTGGCGGCGGAAGGGATTGCCATCATTCTCATCTCGTCGGATTTGCCCGAGGTGCTGGCGATGAGTGATCGGGTGTTAGTGATGCGTGAGGGCCGACAGATGGCGATCTTTTCACGTCAGGAAGCAACTCAGGAACGGGTGCTGGCAGCGGCGATGGGCCAAATGTATGACGGGATGCCGGTCGGGTGATTCCCTAGAGAACGGCATGGAACAGTTGATCACGCGCTGAGGAAGATTACCGGTAGGTCAGGTAGGGAGCACACCATGAATACGTGGCGACAGCGGATTCGGCCAGAGCAGATCCGCGAGTTGAGTTTGATCGGGTTAATCGTCATTGCGCTGTTGATTTTTGGCTGGCAGATCGAAAATTTCCTCTCGGCGCGCACGTTTAACCGCATTACGTCGAGTGTGGCGATTGTCGGTATGGTAGCCATCGGGCAGACGCTCGTGGTGCTGACCCGCAATATCGATCTGTCAGTAGGTTCTATCGTTGGCTTTACCGCCTATTTTGTCGGTGCGCAACTGGCCGCGAATAACGGCTTACCGCCGCTCGTTGCGGTAGGGCTGGCCCTGCTGGTGGGCGGTACGATGGGTCTGATCAATGGTCTGATTGTGGCCTATGGCCGGGTGCCGGCGATTATTACAACCCTGGGGACGCTGGCAATCTACCGGATGTTGCTGATTAATTACGCGAATGCACGCACGATTACTGTCGACTCGCTGCCGTCGTGGGTGGTTGAGTTGAGCAGACAGAATCTCTTCTCTATCGGTGATTTTGCCGTTCGACCACTGTTTGCGATTACGGTTGTTGCCGTGGTGGTGTTTCAGTTGGTGTTGGGCTACACCATCTTCGGTCGGCGATTGTACGCGATTGGTTCCAATCCCGAAGCAGCACGTTTTGCCGGTTTGCCGGCTCAGCGTATGGTGCTGGCAGCGTTTGTGCTCTGCGGCATGCTCGCCGGGTTGGCCGGGTTCCTGTTTCTGGCCCGCTTTGGCAATATCACGGCGGTTGCCGGGCAGGGCATCGAACTCGAGTCGGTGGCGGCAGTGGTTGTTGGTGGTGTGAACACGTTTGGCGGATCGGGAACGGTGCTGGGTGCGCTATTGGGTGCTTTCCTCATCGACTTGCTCGGCCAGGGGCTGTTGCGCTGGCTCGGTATCAGTGAGTTCTGGCGTGATGCTCTCTTGGGATTGTTGATCCTGCTGGCAGTTGCTTCAGACTCGGTCATTTTAGGCTGGCTACGCCGTTTGTGGGCAGCGCCGGCCTTGCGTGCGGAGGTCGGCCATGAACGCTAAACTGCGTCGCCTGCTGAGTTGGGAGGGGTTGTTACTGGCAGTTTTGCTGCTGGTTGCAATCATCAACACCAATCTGGCTCCGGCGTATGTAAGCCTGAATAATCAGATTAATCTCTTTCAATTGTCAATCGAGAAGATTATTGTGGCGCTGGTGATGACCTTCATCATCATCAATGGTGAGATCGATCTGTCAGTGGCGTCGGTGATGGGGTTGGCTGCCTGTATCGTGGCTGTTCTCTTCGAGCAAGGCATACCGATGGAGCTGGCGATTGTGGTGGCGCTGCTGGCCGGTGCGTTGTGTGGCGCATTCAACGGTTTCTGGGTCGCCTATGTCGGGCTACCGTCGCTGGCAGTGACCCTGGCCGGTATGATCGGGTTTCGTGGCGTGGCCCGGATTCTGATCGAGGATCGTTCGATTGGAGGTTTTCCAGCCTGGTTTACTGCGCTTGGACAGCAACCACTGATCGGCCCATTCCCTTTCAGTCTGATCGTCTTTGGCTGTCTGTTCGCGATTGCCTTCGTCGTTCTGCAATACTCCGGCGTTGGTCGTCTGGTCTACGTGGTGGGCCATAACGCGGCGGTTGCCCGCTATTCCGGCATCGATGTTGCCCGGCTGAAGCTCGGTCTCTTTGTCGCCTCTGGTCTGATTGCGGCGCTGGCCGGTATTTTGCTGGCAGCCCGGCTGGGTGCTGTGCGAGGGAATACCGCCGATGGGTTTGAGCTGGATATTATCACGATGGTGCTCCTCGGCGGCGTAAGCATCTTTGGCGGGGTCGGCAATCTGGTTGGCGTCGGACTTTCGATCCTCGTTATCCTCAATCTGCGCAACGGGATGTCGTTGCTCAATGTAACGGGCAACGTGCAAACCGGTGTTGTGGGCTTGTTGTTGATCCTCTCGGTGTTGTTGCCTAATCTGGCTCAGATTGTGCGTGAACGCTGGCAACGACGCATTGTACAGCGAAAGGAGGTGCCTGCCGAAATCGAGACCAGTGTTTCGTCGTAGATGACAGGTATCGAACAGTGGTGTTCAATCGTTGCTCGTGGTTAGAGGAGTGTGTCTATGAAGTTGACAAAATCCCATCTCTTTCCGGTTGTTCTGCTGATCGTCGCTCTGTTGCTGGCAGCCTGTACACCGCAAGCTCAGACGCCTGCCCCAACCAGTGCCCCGGCACCGACCAGTGCCCCGGCGCCAACCAGTGCTCCTGCGCCGACGACTGCACCAACCGGTAGCGTTGTGTCGGCAACACCTGGTCTGGATATCGATATGATCCTGTTGCCCAAGTTCCTGGGGATCGCCGTCTTTGATCAGGCATACGAAGGCGCTAAGGAAGCACACGCCGAACTGCAAAACAAGGGCGAATTGATCTTCACCGGGCCAACCGCCGAGAACTCGGTGGCCGGGCAGATCGAGACGCTGACCAACGCGGCGACGCAGGGCGTGAAGGCGGTGATGCTCTCGAATAACGCCGGTGACCAGATTGCCGCCGCTGCCCAGGCAGCCCAGGCGGCAGGGGTGAAGGTGATCACCTGGGATTCGCCCATCCCCTCGGCGCAAGGCGAGAGTGTCTTTGTCGCGCAGGTTGATTTCAACGAGACCGGACGAGTGATGGCCGATATGGCGCTGTCGATCCTTGGCCCAGAGGGTGGTGAGTTTGCCATTCTCTCGGCCTCGCCCGATGCCGCCAACCAGAACGCCTGGATTGCGGCGATGAAAGAGGTATTGACCGAGCCGAAGTATGCCAATCTCAAACTGGTTGACACCGTCTACGGCAACGACCAGTCCGAGGAAAGCTACAACCAGGCGTTGGCGCTGGTCGATAAATACCCGAATTTGAAGCTGATTATGGCCCCCACCACCGTTGGCATCGCGGCGGCAGCCAAGGCGATGACCGACGAAGGGCTGTGCGACCGGGTCAAGGTGTCAGGGCTGGGTCTGCCGTCCGAGATGGTTAGCTACACGCTGAGCGGGTGTGCGCCACAGTTTGCCCTCTGGAGCTTCAAAGACCTGGGTTATCTGACCTATCACCTGACGTATCTGATCGCTTCCGGCGCGTTGCAGGGGGTTGAGGGTGAGCGCTTCAACGCCGGGCGGATGGGCACCTACACCATCGAGAAGGATCCGACACGACCGAACGGGCTACGGGTGCTGATGGGGCCGTTCACCGTCTACACTGCCGAAAACATCTTGCAAGAGGTTGAGGCACCGAGCGGAACGGGTAATGCTCCGATCACGTTGCAACCGGGCTTGCAGGCCGACATGATCCTGCTGCCCAAGTTCCTGGGGATCGCCGTCTTCGATCAGGCACACGAAGGCGCCAGGGAAGCGCACGCCGAGTTGGGCAATCCGGGACAGTTAATCTTCACCGGGCCAACTGCCGAGAACTCAGTCGCCGGGCAGATCGAGACGCTGACCAACGCGGCGACGCAGGGGGTGAAGGCGGTGATGCTCTCGAATAACGCCGGTGACCAGATTGCCGCCGCTGCCCAGGCAGCCCAGGCGGCAGGGGTGAAGGTAATCACCTGGGATTCGCCCATCCCCTCGGCACAAGGCGAGAGCGTCTTCGTCGCGCAGGTTGATTTCAGCGAGACCGGGCGGGTGATGGCCGATATGGCGCTGTCGATCCTCGGCCCGGAGGGGGGCGAGTTTGCCATTCTCTCGGCGTCGCCTGATGCCGCCAACCAGAACGCCTGGATCGCGGCGATGAAAGAGGTATTGACCGAGCCGAAGTATGCCAATCTCAAACTGGTTGATACCGTCTACGGCAACGACCAGTCCGAGGAAAGCTACAACCAGGCGTTGGCGCTGGTCGATAAATACCCGAATTTGAAGCTGATTATGGCCCCCACCACCGTTGGCATCGCGGCGGCAGCCAAGGCGATGACCGACGAAGGGCTGTGCGACCGGGTCAAGGTGTCAGGGCTGGGTCTGCCGGCAGAAATGGCCAGTTACACCCTCAGCGGGTGTGCGCCGCAGTTTGCCCTCTGGAGCTTCAAAGACCTGGGTTATCTGACCTACTATCTGGCTTACGGCATTGCCACCGGTCAGTTGCAGGGGGTGGAAGGTGAGCGCTTCAACGCCGGACGGATGGGCACTTACACCATCGAAAAGGATCCCACGCGACCGAATGGGCTGCGGGTGCTAATGGGGCCGTTCACCGTCTACACTGCCGAAAACGTGAATGAGTAATTGATGCGCAGACGGCAGGGATTATCTCCCTGCCGTCACTCACGGTAAAGATAGGCGTAGTGATACTATAGAGATGTTTCCATTGTTATCTTCACCAATGATCTTGTTACCCTGGAGAGGCAACCATGAAACGAGTTGGTTTTACCCTCAAAGTCAAACCGGAGCTGATCGAAGAGTACAAGGCCCATCATGCCAACGTCTGGCCGGAGATGCTCGACGCCCTGCGTCGGCATGGCTGGCACAACTATACCCTCTTCATGCGAGATGATGGGTTGTTGTTTGGCTATGTTGAAGTCCCGGAGAGTTTCGAGCAAGCCCTGGCCGGTATGGCTACAGAAGAGGTGAATGCGCGCTGGCAGGCAATGATGGCTCCCTACTTTGAGAATCTGAGCGGTGCATACGCCGACCAGAGCATGGTGCAACTGGAAGAGGTATTTCATCTGGATTGACACTGGCAGATGATGCCCATCTGCGCTACACGCTGACAGCAGGTGTCACGTTGGGCGCACGACTCTGTTATGTATGGGAAGAGTTGCATGATGGGCGACACCTGATCGCTGGCCGCAATAGAGAGGGCAGCGTCACAAGTGCGGCCCGTATATAACGAGAGATTGATACCGGACGACAGGCCGGTTATCCGGCACAGGAGGAATTGTATGACCTTTACTGCTCCGACGCCGGCGCAGATTGAAGCAGCGTACACTGTAGCACGTGAACGTTACGCCGCTCTCGGTGTTGATACTGAAGCGGCGATGACAACCCTGGCCACTGTCAGCCTGAGCCTTCACTGCTGGCAAGGCGACGATGTAGGCGGCTTTGAAAATCCCGGTGGCCCGCTTGAGGGCGGGATTGCGGCGACCGGCAACTATCCAGGCAAAGCCCGCAACGGTGATGAATTACGCAGTGATCTCGATCTGGTCTATCGCCTCTTACCCGGTCGGCACCGGCTCAACCTGCACGCCATCTACGCGGAAACCGATGGAGTTAAGGTGAGTCGTGATGAACTTCGCCCAGAACACTTTGCCAGATGGCTGGATTGGGCAAAAGCAAACGGTCATGGGATCGATTTCAATCCGACCTGCTTTTCGCATCCACTGGCAGCGGATGGGATGACCCTGGCCCATCCCGATCCGGCGATTCGCCGGTTTTGGATCGATCACTGTATTGCCTGCCGGCGGATTGGAGCGCATTTTGGGCGCGAGCTAGGAACACCGTGCGTCACCAATATCTGGATACCCGATGGGATGAAGGATAATCCGGTTGACCGGTTAGGGCCACGGCAGCGCTTGCGTGAATCGCTGGACGCCATTCTGGCCGAGCCGCTCGATCCGGCGCATAACCGCGATGCCGTTGAAGCCAAGCTCTTTGGCATCGGTTCTGAGAGCTATGTCGTTGGCTCACACGAGTTCTACCTAGGGTATGCGGTGAGTCATCCAGGACTGCTGATCTGCCTTGATAGTGGCCATTTTCATCCGACCGAAGTGATTTCCGATAAGATTTCGGCAGTCTTACTGTTTGTTGATGAACTCCTGTTACACGTCAGTCGCGGTGTGCGTTGGGACAGTGATCACGTAGTCACACTTTCAGATGAAACCCAGGCGATGATGCAGGAAGTGGTGCGTGGTGGGTTTCTGTCACGCACGCATATCGGCCTCGATTTCTTCGACGCCAGTATCAATCGGGTAGCGGCCTGGACAATCGGCGCCCGGAATGTTCTGCGGGCGTTACTGATCGCCTTGCTTGAACCTACGGGACGGCTCCGCGAACTGGAACTGGCGGGTGATACAACTGCCCGTCTTGCCATCCTCGAAGAACTCAAGGGAATGCCGTGGCAGGCGGTCTGGGACATGTACTGTTACCGTCACGACGTTCCGATAGGGATCGCGTTTCTCAACGAGATCCGTCACTATGAAGCAGCAGTCCTGGCGATGCGTAGCTAGTCGTTGCGACAAACAAGGTCTCTTCGTCAGACAGGGAGTTTCCTGATGAACACAGATAACACTCGGTTTCGCCATGTCAAGTATGGGTGGGATGCAGCCTATGCAGCGACACTCGATCCGGTAGCACGTCTGGTATACCGCTCGAATCTGTTAGGGAGTGATCAGCGGATTACGAATACCGGCGGCGGAAACACATCGGCTAAGATCACCGAGCGTGATCCACTCACGGCAGCGCCGGTCGAGGTGTTGTGGGTGAAAGGTTCAGGTGGTGATTTGCGCACCAGCACCCGCGCCAATTTTGCTTCACTCGAACTACGCAAATTACGCGAATTGCGCACGATGTATCTGCGCGATCCGGCTCGCGGCCCGAAGACTGCCATCGAGGATGCGATGGTTGATCTCTACCCGCACTGCACCTTCAATCTCAACCCACGGGCGTCATCCATTGATACACCGCTCCATGCGTTCATTCCCTACCGTCACGTCGATCACATGCATCCGAATGCGGTGATCGCCATCGCTGCTTCACGCAACGGCGAGCGATTGACGCGCGAGATTTACGGTGATGAGGTTATCTGGATGCCTTGGCAACGTCCGGGTTTTGATCTCGGTCTGAAGCTGGAGCAGATTTGTCGTGAGCATCCGCAGGCGAAGGGGGTCATTCTCGGCGGGCACGGATTGATCAATTGGGCCGATGATGATCAGGAATGCTATGAGCGGACGCTTGATCTGATCGAGCGTGCAGCACGATACATCGAAGCCCATGATCGTGGCGAGGCAACGTTTGGTGGTGCGCGCTATGATGCACTCCCATTTGAACAACGCCGCTCAGTTCTGGCGGCCATCTTACCCTGGCTGCGAGGGCAGATCAGCCAGCAACGACGCTTCATCGCCACCATTCAGGACGATGCGACCACGCTCCGCTTTGTCAATAGTGTCGATGCACCTCGCCTGGCCGAATTGGGCACCAGTTGTCCTGATCATTTTCTGCGGACGAAGATTAAGCCGCTTTACATTGACTGGCATCCCCAGGCGGAAACGCTCGACGATTTACAGCGCAAACTGGCCGTAGGACTTGAACGCTATCGCGCCGATTACACCCACTACTACGAAACCCACCGCCGTCCCGACTCACCACCGATGCGCGATCCGAATCCAAGCGTGATTCTCATTCCGGGACTGGGGATGATCGCCTGGGGCAAAGACAAGAGCGAGTCGCGGGTGACGGCAGAGTTTTATACGGCAGCGATAGAGGTGATGCGCGGTGCTGAAGCGATTGACGAATACACTGCACTACCGCTACAAGAAGCCTTTGATATCGAGTACTGGCAGCTTGAAGAGGCCAAACTGCGACGAATGCCGCCGGAGAAGGAGCTGGCCCGTCAGGTGATAGCTGTCGTCGGTGGCGGGAGTGGCATCGGTCGTGAGGTGGCTTTACGGCTGGCTAACGAGGGTGCGCATATCGTTTGTGTGGATAAAGATGGAGCAGCGGCGCAGGCAACGGCACAGGCGATCATTGATCGCCACGGGATGGGCATTGGGGTTGCCGGGAGTGATATTTCGGCTTGCGGCCCGGCAATCGGGCTGGTGGCCGACATCACGGATCGCACCAGTGTGCGGACAATGCTCGAACAAGTTGTACTGGCCTACGGCGGTCTGGACGCCGTAGCGGTGACTGCCGGTATCTTTGTCGCTCCCGATAGCGAAGGCCGCATTCGCGACGAACAATGGGCATTAACCTTTGCCATCAATGTCACCGGTCACTATCTGGTGGCCGATGAAGCTGCCCGTATCTGGCGTAAACAGGGTTTACCGGCCAACCTCGTCTTGACAACATCGGTGAATGCAGTAGTTGCCAAGAAGGGATCGCTCGCCTACGATACCAGCAAAGCCGCAGCCAATCATCTGATCCGTGAACTGGCTATCGAACTGGCACCGCTGGTGAGGGTCAACGGTGTAGCCCCGGCGACTGTCGTGCAAGGAAGCGGCATGTTTCCGCGTGAGCGGGTGATCGCGTCATTGACCAAATACGGGATTCCGTTCACTGCCGACGAACCGACCGACGTGCTCACCGACAAACTGGCCCGTTTCTACGCTGAACGCTCACTGCTCAAGCGCCCAATCACGCCAGCCGACCAGGCCGAAGCCTTTTTCCTGCTCCTGAGCCAGCGGCTGAGTCAGACAACCGGCCAGATCATCACGGTTGACGGCGGACTCCACGAAGCCTTCCTGCGTTGAGGGGGCAACACCATGACAGAACTGGCACATTTTATTGCGATTGACATCGGTGCTTCGAGCGGGCGCGTCATTCTAGGGCGTTGGGACGGCACACGCTTCACCCTGGAGGAGATCCATCGCTTTCCGAATGGGATGATCGAGCGTGACGGTCATCTGTTTTGGGATGTCAATCGACTCTGGCACGAGGTGCAGCACGGACTGCGTACCTACGCCCGTCACGAGCAATCAAGCCGGTTAGCCAGCATTGGGATCGACACCTGGGCAGTCGATTACGGCCTGATTGATGAAGCGGGTAATCTCATCGGTGATCCCTTCGCCTACCGCGATGCTCGCAATGAAGGCATGGCCGAGCGAGTTGATGCGATTATCCCGCCGACCGAACTATATGAGCGTACCGGGCTGCAACGGCTCCCTTTCAACACCCTCTACCAGTTGTACGCCGAACGGCAGGGTGACCGCTTGCCGCGAGCAGCCACGATGTTGCTTATACCCGATCTCTTTCACTACTGGCTGACCGGGAAACGGGTCGCCGAGTATACCAATGCGTCAACGACCATGTTCCTCGATGCCCGACGACGGGTATGGGCAACCGATCTCCTGGAGCGGTTGGGCATCCCAACTCACTTGCTACCACCACTGGTTATGCCGGGAACGCCGCTTGGCCCTCTCGTGCCCGAACTGCGTGAAGCGCTCGGACTGCCGGGCAACGTTACGGTGGTGGCGGTCGGCACGCACGACACCGCCAGTGCCGTTGCTGCCGTACCTCACCTTGATGCCCAGAGCGCCTACATCAGTAGTGGGACGTGGAGCCTGGTAGGGGTGGAGCGCAGCGAACCACTGATCAATGAAGCTGCCCGCCGCCTGAACGTGACGAACGAAGGTGGCGTGTATGGAACGATTCGCCTGCTCAAAAATGTCAGCGGATTATGGCTCTTGCAAGAGTGTCAGCGCTGCTGGCAGGCCGATGGCCTGAACCTGAGTTGGGATGCGATCATCGCGCAGGCTGCTGCTGCACCAGCAGGACGTTCATATATCGACCCCGACGCGCCAGAATTCCTGGCCGTTGGCGACATGCCGGCCCGCATCCGCGAATACTGCCGACGCAATGGTCAGCCCGTACCAGAGACGGTAGGCGAGATTGCCCGCTGCTGCCTCGATAGCCTGGCGTTACGTTACCGAGAGGTCATTGATGCGCTGGCCGATCTCACCGGTCAACCGATCACGACGGTACGGATTGTTGGTGGCGGCAGTCAGAACACGCTCCTCTGCCAGTTAACGGCCGATCTGTGCCGGCGACCGGTAGTTGCCGGGCCAACCGAAGGCACGGCCCTGGGCAACATTCTGGTGCAGGCGATAGCGATGGGGTATCTGCCTGATCTGGCGACGGCACGGCAGGTTGCTGCGGCGTCGGTCAGCCAGACTACATACCGGCCGGGGGTGTTGATGTGAGGATTGGGTGGCGCGGTGACCGAATGAGGAACAGGTGAAGCCACCGCGCGCCCGCACCTCGGCCACGGGAAGAGCAGAGGTGCGGGGAAGTGGTGTACGTTGTGTTCCGCCACGCCTGGAAACGTATGCTACTGGCTCTCCCTGCGTCTGCCGATCCGGCAGCACCGTGCGGTGTGCTGTAACACGCCCCCACCCTCACCCGCCCCCGCCTATACATTACCCACATGTCACGCTGCGTTAGGGCGGGCTGCCAGCGCTCCCTGTGGCGCAGGCTTCCAGCCTGCGTGCAGGCATCATCTCTACCGCTGGCAGGCTTCCAGCCTACCCCACGGTCTAATACACTGGCTACCGCCGCTACCACTGCGACCATCCGCTTCCCATTCGTGACGTGAGACCCACGCGACAGCGATGCAACGCGATAGTGACCAGGATCGCGCACAATGAGATAGGCGCTGCACATGAGCGAAGTAAGGTCAACCCGGGTATGGGTAAGGCATAGTGCCGCGCGAAAGCGGGAAGCGTAGCGGCTGCAATCACATCTGAACAACTATCCACTGCACGCGATGCAAGACATTCCTATTCATTCCTATTCACCGCATCCCTTGGATGGTCAGGTGAACGGTACAGATACCGTCCGGAGGGGCGGGTTCTCAACCCGCCCCTCCGGAACCCGCCTCTACACACCACCGGCACGAGTACGCTGTGGGGCAGGCTGCCGGCCTGCGTTCAGCCATCCCCATCATCAGAGTCACGTACCGGCACGGGAGTCCGCTGCAATCCGCGCTGGATCGTGAGCGTGGCTGGCGCGGCAGCATGGCTGCCGCACTCCACACCGCGCGACACACGTATGACGAACGGGTAAAGCAATTCATCCAGCACGTGCCGGCACGGCTGGAGCGGCGCACTGTCACCTGACCAGTCGCCCACAACAGCACCTATGGCGATCATCCCCGCTGATACGCACGTGGTTGACACCAGTTGTGGGTAATGCATAGCCCGCCCCTGCTGGAGGGTGGAATGGCTCTCGCTATCGTGCGTTGGTTCAGGGGATGGTACCTCGTTGGAAGCAGGCACGATGTGCGGTATCAGTAGCGCGTCGGCGGCGCGCGCGCTTCCAGAGCGGACAGACACGCCCCCACCCTCACCCGCCCCCGCTGGGGGCGGGAACTGCCAGGCCAGGATGACTCCCGCTGTTACACACTGGTTCAGGGGGCGATACTACGCTGGAAGCAGGCACGATTGCGGTTTACGTAGTGCGCCGGAGGCGTGCGCTCCCAGGGCGGACAGAAACGCCCCCACCCTCACCCGCCCCCGCTGGGGGCGGGAACCGCCAGGCCAGGATGACTCCCGCTGTTACACACTGGTTCAGGGGACGATACTACGCTGGAAGCAGGCACGATGTGCGGTTTCCGGTGGGAGCGCGCCGGAGACGCGCTCCCAGGATGAGCTGGAGACGCGCGCTTCCAGAGCGGATAGACATGCCCCCACCCTCGCCGCCCCTGCTGGGGGCAGGAACCGCCAGGCCAGGACGACTCCCGCTGTTACACACTGGTTCAGGGGGCGATACTACGCTGGAAGCAGGCACGATGTGCGGTTTCCGGTGGGAACGCGCCGGAGGCGTGCGCTCAGGACGCGCCTCCGGCGTGCGCATAGCAGTACAACGCTCAGGTGTGGTGTCATGGTGATCATTGCATGTTATGACCGCTATTGCACCAGATGTTAGATCACGGTATGCCTCCTGCAACGTGATCGCAAACTGAACTGACACTCCGGTAGTCAACTAACAACCAACCGTGATTGTTCTTTTTTGCACAAACCCTCTTTCATTGGCTATGCTTAGTTCTGATGTGAGGTACCGAACGTGCCTTTCATCCAACGAACGACAATGGCGTCAGTTCGTTACCCAATAATCGAGGAGGGTACCTATGGGAGATACCTGGTTAGAATTGGCTGCGGCTGAAATCCACCAACGTGATCTGATCCGTAATGCCGAACGTGAGCGATTAATTCGTATGGCAAAGCGGTCGAACCGCGATGCCGAACGTGAGCAACTAGAGCGTGTGGCGAAGCGGTCGAACCGCGAGCGGACGTGGTGGCAGCGCATGTTAGAATGGGTACGGCGTACCAATGCCTGATCTGATAAGCCTCTGTTCCTGACTATGCCTGGAACAGGGGCATTCTTTTGCACCACACCGGGATGTGGCCCGCGATACACTGGTGAGCGCATAGTGGGCTATGGTGTGTGCGGAAGCATGGCTTTCGTACTCCCAACCATACGACCCGTGTCCAGCCTTCTGCTATCCACCGGCAACTGATAGACCGGCACACCCCTTTCGGCAGTGATGTGTTGGGACGGAGCAGATCATCATCGCCGAGGGTATCAATCCTCATTGGTTGGCCGCGCTCCTTTACGACGCTTTGCTGTGTTGTCAGTGATGATCTGGACGTTCCCGGCAAGACGAACGTCTGGCCCGCGCTCGTACATCCTCACCAGGGATAATTACCGGTACGAGTCCGCGCTGCGACCCACATCTGCCTGTGCGCACGGAGGATACGGAAGCGTGGCCACCCACTCCAAACTATGCGCTTCTGTATCCACATCAGATTGCCACTGGCGTGATGGTGCAATCACACGTGATGATTGCTCGTGAACCGATGTAGATATAGCATACCCGGCAGGGTTCTCATCCAATGCGCTCCCCTGTCGTCTGCGAAGATAGATTCTACGCAACCATTCACCTGATCGCCCCACCCCTTACGAAATCTGGATCACGGCGGCACCCTGTAACTTCCCCTGGCGGAGTGCGTTCAGGGCTGTGTTCAGTTCGGTGAGTGGAAAGGTCTGGACGGTTGTCCGCACCGGGATTTGTGGCGCGATCTGCAGGAATGCCTCGCCGTCCTCACGGGTTAGGTTGGCGACCGAGCGCAATACGCGCTCGCCCCACAGCAATTCGTAGGCGAAGGCAGGAATCTGGCTCATATGAATGCCGCCACAGACGACAACGCCCCCTTTCTCGACGGCACGTAACGCATACGGAACGAGATCGCCTACCGGGGCAAAGATGATTGCGGCATCGAGTGGCACCGGCGGCAGCTCGGTTGAACTGCCGGCCCAGACTGCGCCTAATTCGCGGGCAAAACGTTGCCCTTCAGTATCACCGGGACGGGTGAAGGCGAAGACTTCGCGACCCTGCCAGCGTGCAACCTGCGTCATCAGGTGTGCTGCGGCACCGAAGCCGTAGATACCCAGTCGCTCGCCAGTACCGGCCAGGCGGAGTGCCCGATATCCGATCAGACCAGCGCAGAGCAACGGTGCAACTGCGGTTGCGTCGTAGTCGGTGGGTAGAGCAAAGCAGAAACGTTGATCGGCAACGGTATATTCGGCAAAGCCGCCGGGTCGGGTATAGCCGGTAAACTGCGCCTGATCGCAAAGATTTTCGCGCCCATCACGGCAAAAACGGCACTCGCCACACGTCCAGCCCAGCCAGGGCACCCCAACCCGTTGCCCAACCGTCCAGCGTGTGACCCGCTCGCCGAGACGCTCGATAGTACCGACAATTTGATGACCTGGAACAAGTGGCAGGTTCGGCGCTGGTAATTCCCCATCGATAATATGAAGATCGGTACGACAGACAGCACACGCCTCAACCCGAATCAAGACCTCTTCGGGCTGTGGTGTTGGCACCGGAAGATCACGGTATTCGAGCGGTTGACCAGGTGCGGTGAAGACCATTGCGCGCATGGCGTGCCTCCAGAAGAGAACTGAATTAACCGGGATGTTGATCGGTCATACATGATTGCAGTATAACTAAGGTCATCGCGTTCATCCGTGCAGCGTGCATGCATTTCGCTTTACAGTACTGCACGGATCACGTCGTTTGGAGTGCGGGTGTGATGATTCTATTGATGCGTCAGCGTGGCTGCCTCACTCTCCAAAACGATGCGACACGCGCATGACGAGCGGGCAAGGCAAGCAAGCCGGTGAATGATTCCACTGGAGATGGTTGTCATCCCTGCTCGCTTCCATACGGCAGCCTGGGAGCATGATATGTTGTCGTTGGTGATTGGCAAGTGCATGAAGCTGTGCGCTTGTCTGGTAGCACGACAGCACAGCTTTATGAGATACGTTCTACCGTACTCTGTTCCGGTCGCATGGTACACCTGACCTCCTGATCGCTCCCACCGGTATGCGGCACTCATACGCATTCCGTTGTGACCAGGTGATCCAGTATGTGCGACCTGCACAGTCCCGGCTAACACCTGTGCTACGTCAGAGTGATCGTCAATGAAAGGGAGATAACGATGCCCCGTCAGACTACGTGCCCTTTCTGTGGTGCAATGCTACGATCATCGGCCAGATTCTGTAGCATGTGCGGAAGAGACCTTCGTCGTCCAGCCACACCACGGCAACGTCCTGCCAGATCGCGTTTCCGGCTGAGCTGTGGTGGTCTGGTGATTGGCGTGATCGGACTCATTCTGATCTGCGGCGCTCTCAACGCTCTCTTGCCAGACCGGGCCGTAACATCAGGTACGGCTGATCAAGAGCGGCAACAATCTGTCGGCACGACAGGTAATGATACTCCAACCACACGACCACCAACCCCAACAGCCACGCAGGTTCCATCGGCTGCGCCGACCGTAACCGTCGCGGAACCCATTATCGCCGGGGAGCAACCCCTGGAAGTGCATGTGATTGATGTTGGTCAGGGAGACAGCATTCTGATCCGCACCCCAGAGGGGAAAACGGCGCTGATCGATGGTGGATACGACAACGGCCTGGCACTTGCCTATCTCCGTGAGCAGGGGATCAGCCAGATTGACGTGATGGTAGCCTCGCATCCGCACGCCGACCACATTGGCGGGCTGGTTGAAGTGCTGAGAGCGTTGCCGGTCAAAGGGTTCTGGACTTCCGGCGCAACCCATACCACCGGCACCTACGAACAGCTCCTCGATGCGATTGATGCGGCAAGGGTTCCGTATTATGAAGTGCAGCGCGGTGATACCATTCCGCTGGGTCGGTTAAGCTTTGAGGTGCTGCACAGCAATCCCGATGCCGACGATCTCAACAACACCTCGGTCGTGCTGCGCCTGGCTTACGGGAATGTCTCGTTTCTCTTCACCGGCGATGTGGAGGCGGCTGCCGAGCTGGACATGCTATCAACAGTGCGTGAGCGTCTCAACGCCACTATTCTGAAGGTCGCTCATCACGGATCGCGCACCTCTTCAACAGCCGGGTTTCTGGCGGCAGTCCAGCCGAGGATTGCCGTCTACTCGGCTGGACGCGACAACAATTACGGTCATCCACACCGCGAAACCATTCAAGCCCTGCAGCAAATAGGGGCCGAAGTGTACGGCACGGATGAACACGGCACTATCGTTATTGTCACCGACGGCGTTGACTACCAGATTCAAACCGGGTATGATCGGCCACCGACTGCTGCACCGGAAATGCCCGGTACTGCTCCTTCATCCAACAACACGACCCAGGGTGATCGTGATTGCAGAAATTTTGCGACCCAGGCCGAAGCCCAGGCATTTTTCCTCGCCAACGGCGGTCCGGCCCGCGATCCACACCGGTTAGACGGTGACGACGATGGAATTGCCTGTGAAAGCCTCCCTTAAAACATGAAAGGAACTGCGGTATGGAAGAGGTTCGGTATGAGCAGGGCGTCATTGATCGCTTTGAAGGTGAATACGCAGTGATCCTGATCGGTCAAACCCAGCGACCGCACGATGTGATGCGCACCATGCTCCCGCCAAATGCCCGTGAAGGCGACTGGCTGCGCATTCAATGGCTAGCGGATCAAATAACCGCGATTGAACTCGACCCGGAAGCAACCGATGCTGCTCGTCGGCGCATCCAGGCCAAATTAGCCCGTTTGCGCCGGGGAGATCATCTAAAACGGGAAGAACCCGGCGAATGAGGTGAAATTCGACAGCATATCTGTCAACACTGGTCAGCATATCTTTGCAAGTTGATGAAGACAAATGACCGTCGCGTCCAGCCGGGTGCGCAATCAGGCAGGCTGTACCAGTCCCGGCGGCCAGACATGACAGAGAGGTTAGAACCTATTTCAAAAAACATCTACGAGAAGGTATCTTCTTCATTGCCGCTCGATTCCATGTTCGTGACGAGCACACCTGGCCTCCGCGTGACCAGCCGGGTCAACGACGTTACACGCGCCAGATCGTGTGTACGGCTGGCGCGGCAGCATGGCTGCCGCACTCCAAACGACGCCACACGCGGATGAGGAGCGAGCAAGGCAACCAATCCAGCACGTGATGGTACCGGAGATGGTTATTCGAGCGCGACAGTACAACTTTTTATGAAATAAGTTCTAGCCATTACTGCGCGGCCATGGGGCGAGACGGATCACATCCTGATTGGCGACGGTAGACAACTTCGCGAACAAATCTGTTGTTGCGGGTGAGAGAGGGATATACGTGTGCATGGACAATAAGCCCATACTGGTTGGAATTTGGGAACGGCTGGAAACATAACTGAGGAGACCGTACACCGGGTGGGTATACTGATACCAGAAATTTTCAGCACTCGTATCCTCAGTCTCAAGATGAGCACGTTCCCAAAAGCGTTTGAACTCCCGATATTGCATTAAATTGTCCAGCAACTCAACAAAGTAACCATCAGCGCGAACCCGTAAGGAAATCGCACGAAACAATTGCATATTATGCCGGGCCACCTCGTCCCACATTGTACCCACAACCCGCCGAAAATCATATTCCGTTCCAAACACCACTCTCATCAAATTATAGCCATGGGGCAACAGAGGAGCTGTTTCAATCAGTTCCATTGGAATGTTAAAAAATCTGATGGTGATCATATTAGCTGCGATAATATTCACATATTGATCCGTCACAAACGCCGGTACGTTCATATTCCTGATCATATCGATCAGATATTGCAGAGACTCTTCTGGAGAACGCTTATATGTTGCGCTCTTTTGTTCGATAATACCGGTTGCCGCGAAGAAAAACTCACGCCGCTCACCAATCGTCAACTCCAGTGCATCGGCCAGTCGCAGGAGAATATCGGCATCCAGATGGGCCAGTGAACCATTTTCAATCCGTTCTATCGTCCGTTTCGGAAGCTGCGTGCGCTCCGCAAGCACCTCCTGCGTCCACACCCGCCCCTTCTCGTCACGATGTTCGCGCCGCAGGGCCTGCACCAGTTTGCCAAAAGCTGCTCGTTCCATGGCATGCTCCTCAACCGGTTATGCACGGGACTGGTAGTACGTATGATATATGATGACTATTTCCAGATTGTTACCAGAGATGGGTTTACTGATGAATGTTTACTCAAATAAACTATGGAAGTGAAGATGGTCGTTAGCTCTCCTCACTTCCATACCGGTAGACTGGACGCAGAATATGCTGTCGTTGGCGATTGGCAGGCGTTTATGCGCCTGTGCTACAGTTTGGTAGCACGACGGCATAGTTTTTATGAAATAAGTTCTAATGCAAGAGCAGTAGTGCCCGAATCAGCGCACTCTTCCCACTCGAATTACGTCCAAATAGCAGCGTAATTGGCCGCAATTCGACCCATCCACTATCTTCAAAACCCATGAAGTTCTGTATGCGAAAAGCTGTAACGGTCATCTTATTGTTTCCTCATAGTAAGTTGCAGGCGTCCCTGTTTATTGAAGCCAACAACCCAGGCCCGAATGGTCTTCCCGACCGGAAAACGTGCCTCCATGTTGGCAAGGTCTCGCGCAGGCGGATTCAGACGATCACGAGTGATTGATGCTTCATGACCGAGGATCTCAACCACGACCCGGCCTGGTTCGACGCGCACGACTTTGCCTTCCAGATACATGCCTTCGCTCACTTCATCAATAGAGGCAGGCCGGCTTAACTCAGCTCCCTTTGCCGCCGATGGACGCCTGGCAGGCGATGAACGGGTTCGACCGGCGGGATCGACATGCAGCGGGTCGGGCAGAACCGGACGATCCTTATATTCATTGATCTTGCCCCGTCTGATATTGGGGTCCTGGCGCTCGATCTCCATATAGCGTGTCAGAGCTTTGTCCGGGCCGGGCCATTCCAACAGGCATAGTAACATTTGAATGCGCTCAACCTCGACCAGACTCTTATGTTGTACTGCCCCAATCCGGCTGCGAATAAAGAGATCGAATGCATCAACGAACGCTGGAATACGATCTGTGGCTGTTGTCTTCCCTTCCTGCCAGTTCTCACCATCGAAGAGTTGCTGATAACGTTGCTTTCGATTTTCAAGCAGAAGGTTAACATCAATCTTGATAGCGCCCATACCGTAGGGTTTACCCATACCGATGCTGTGACGGTACTCTCTTCCCGCTTCACCGGGCAAAGTCAAGGCCCACAACAACGCACCTAATTCTTCCATAGAGAGATTCTCGAAGTGGATGCGCCAGCGGAAGCGCACACCGGCGGCAACCGGACGCATCTGTGTGTGTTGTGTATCGTGTTCTTTTTCACGCCCACGCTCATCATGCAACTTGTCCAGCGCCTCCTGGACATCGGCGACAGTAATCTCACCCTTATGCCAGTAGAGTTTGTGACCACGAATAACACTTGTCGTTGGATCGGTGTAGTCATTACGCTCCCTTACCAGTTTGGGGTTGCCATTGCGGTCACGTTCCTGTTCCTGTGGATCGGGTGTGCGCTGAGTCAGGTAGTGCTGGAAGGTAGTTGGCTTGGGACTGCCCAGGATTTTGGGTACAACCGGCTCGGCTGCCAGCCAGATATCGGACTGACCCGGCTCGAGCAACGCATCGCACACAAAGATACGGCTGGCGTAGGCACGTGCTTTACCTTCACCCTGGGATTTGCTGTAGCCGAAGATCGCTTCGGCAAGATCGAGATCTTCTTCGCGGCGTAGCTCGTTTGGCACGAAATTGATTGGCTTATGCTGATAGGGCAGACGCATCATCATGGTGTGACCAAAGAAAACGAGTTGGCCGTTTTCCATCAGATAGAATACAGGTTGGCCGTCGCGCAAGACGCCGCCTTTCCCCAACAGGCTTTCCTGCTCCTGGCTGATTTGATCCCTGTACGCTGCAATCAGATCATCAGGGATGCGAATTAGTTCAGCCTGATCGTCTGGCGGATAGATGACAGCCTCACTGCGTTTTGAAGCCATCGGTCCGCTCCGCACCAGTGCACCCTCGATCAGCCCATCGGCTGGCTTGGCCGAGGCCCGGATTACTCTGGCGTATTTGATGCGCAGGAAGCCGCCACGCACATCCTGGTAGTCATATGGACCAGTCTGGAAATAGATCTTCGATGCGTTCTTGCAACCAGGAATCTGCGAGAGATGTGCAGGAATGCTGTCGCTCCGAATACGGGCAAAGGTAGTTCCACCGATCTCTCGGGCAGGGCGGATGAAGAACTCGCCGCGATCTTCCTTAATATACCCGGCTCTGACCAGCGGCGTGTAGTGCCAGGCCATTTTTTTATTGCGATTGGGACGCTGCTCATCTTCACGCATGATGCGTTCACGGTATTTTTTGCCATGAGTGGTGGTATCGCCGACCGCCCGGTAAACCAGTAATTGCTCCGAGACCCACTGCACTTTGCTGTAGCTGATGATCTCTACAAGCTGACGTAACATTCCGCGCAGACTGCTGCCCGGAATGCGTGGGGTTTTATCCGGGTCGATGGAGAAGAAATCTGGCTTGTTGCGCACTCGTTCACGCCAGGGCGCCTGATCATCCTCGCCACGTTCCTGGCGCTCAAACTCTTCAGGAGTCAGCGGTGCACGCACGTAGATCGGCGAAGCGGTGGTAATCACACACTCAATAGTGCCGCTATGCCGTTCAGGATCGTAACGATCCTGGTCCGGCAGCGTATCCGGATCGATGGTAACGATCTTCTCCGGCAGCGGCACAAAATTATAGGGTGCTCTGGCAATCTCTTTGGTTGGGTTTACGTGCCTGGGAATGTTCATAAGAATCTCCTTATGCTTCCGGCAGAAGCTGAACCAGACGGCTCAGCGTAATGCTGGCTTCGCCGTCCTCGTTTTCGCTGATGTAGTGACGCACGCGCAAGCGTAGCTGGTGGTGCTTGAGCTGTGTGGGCGTTACAACAATCGGAACTGCGTGACGCATACCCTGAGACCCCTCACGCAATAGCGTGAAACCGTTCGAGGTGGCGTCCACGGTATCACCCCACAGAATCTGATCTTCGTCAATGATGTCATCATCGTTACCCGGAACATCGACAACCAGGCGGGCGCGCCAGCCATTATCGTCGCGCCAGAGCAACAGCTCTCCCGCCGGGCTGAACAGGCGCGCCTGTTGCAGGGTTGAGGGATGTAGCGATGGAGATGCCGGAGCGATGCCATGCGACGTATGCAGCTCACTATTATCGATACGACCCCAGATCACGCCGTCGTCGGCATGGGCGAGCAGGTAGCGCAGGTTATACTGCTGCGCATGTTTCACCATCCAGGCAGCCGGATCGGTGTTGAATTCATCGTCCACAGGAACACCGGTAAGCTGGTAGGAGATCTTCGTCATCGCTTTACCTCCGCGTGCAAGGCTGCAACGTAATGCTCAAGAGCATCACGGTCACTCGGAATCAGACGTTTGCCGTCTGCAAGGCTGATTGTGAGTGGCTTACCTTTGTGCTGCGGTGTTTCAATCTCTGCACTTACACCCTTCAATCGTCCGCGACCGATGCCGGCTTCACCTCCCAGCGGTAAGTCACCGGTCCACAGATCTTTGAGCAGTAACAGCAACAATCCGATTTCGGCATTTTCAGGGTTGCGGAGCGTCAGATCAACGGTGACAAGGGTGTCGTTCTTACCAAAGACCGGCTGTTCATTGAATAAACCCGTTCCATGGACGCTGCCGGTAAAACGGTCAATGCGAATACGGTTCTGTACCAGATTCACCGGGTTCTCGATCACCGTTTCGTTGACAACGAGGCGACTGGAGCGAGCCTTTTGTTTTTTGTCGCCAGTGATCTCGGCAGGGCCGAAGATACTGTCAATCATGGTCTGGGCCTGCTTATCATCGGCAATTGTGCGCAGAATGCGCCCGGCACGATGGCGTAACGCGCCCGCCAGGCTGGTACCTGAAAGAACCGGCTTGCGTGTTCCACCTGGCCGGGCGCTATGCAGGTGTACGGTATCCGGGCCACGATCCTGTTCATCGAACCCGGCACGGATCAGGATGGAACCGTCAACGACGAACTGTGCCCGAATCCGGCAAAAGCTACGCTTGTCGCTACTATCCGCGAGAGTCACATTCAGGAGACCGGCAATGCTCTGACCAGATCGCCGTTCACTACCGGTGGCGTATTTCCAGTCAGGATGATCTTCTGCTAACCAGGCCAGCAAACCGGCAGGCTTTGTGAGATCGTAACGGGTAACACGCCATTGCGTAACCCGACACACGCCAAAACCGCGTCGCTTCCGTAGCCCGATGGCTATCTCACCTGCCTCAAGCCCCTGAAGAGCGAGGACAAGCATTTGTTTTACCTGCTGCTGATTGTTACCCTGACTGAGAAGCAGTTCCATCCGAATAGGGAAAGTCGTACCGGCTTCCAGGAGCTGAAGATCGTACTTGTAACCACGCGGAACACCATTATCGAAATCAACTTTCGCAGTGCGCGTTATCGGATCAATGCGCACCCCATCACGCAGCTCGATCTTTGATGCCTCACCCAGGGCATCATCGATAATCAATGCGCTCTGATCACCATCGTCGTTGCCCTTCTGCCCACCGAAAAGCGCTTCAATCCATGGGTCCGATGCCTGTTTCTCAAAACCGTGGCAGCGCTCATATAAATAGTTGCGCAGCGCACCCGCCAGCGACGTGCCCGGTAGCAGTGCTTTTCCGGTCACTTCGTCCAGCAACAGTGGCATATCCACAATGCCATCAGTATCACCATTGCCCAGGTGGGTTGGGGTCTGCAACACCAGATCACCCTCGATGATCCAGCGTTCGCTGATCTGGCGAGATGTTGCCAGGGGATGCGTACTCATTGACGGCCTCCATCTTCCCTGCGGCGCTCTTTTGCCAGTCTGGCGAGAACACCGTCGATCAGGCGGATCGTGTACTCACGGGCCAACTCTGTATCGTCCCTGGTACTAACCAGCACATTGGCACCGATGCGTTTGGATAGAGTCTGAGCACCGATCTTGTCCCAGACGGTCTCTGGCTGACTCAGACGCTCTTCCAGCCATTGCGACAGCCGTTCCTCCGAACCGAGACGTGTTCGGTCAAACTGATCTCTGACCGAACGCCGTGTTTTAATGTTCTCGTCCAGATATTTCTGCAACCGTGCGAGATCGCCGTTGGGTAACGCTTCGCGGGCGATAATCCGCAATCTTGATAGCTGAGTATTAGAAATGGATAGATGTTTGGGGCGAATATCGTTGATTGCCTTGCGAAGTTTAGCATCCAGCTCTCGACGCAACATACGCATAGCCATCTGCTGTGCAATATTGCGTGCCGGGCCATCAAGGTTCGGCACTAGTTGATCAATCAGACTCACCACCGGAGGATCCACTCTGATCAGCTCCGTCTCAGTCTGCCAGTTGAATGCGAGACGACCAAAACCCTCAGCCCGTCGCTCGCCAATACCATCCCATTCAGCACCGGCAATAGTTTGGGCCGGGATGGGTGATCTGGCGCGAAAGACAAAGACGCTGCCCCCGGCAATTGCCTGTGCTTGTGGTAACGGTAAGCCCCAAGCGCGATTGAACCCACCCACTTCATCCAGTCGCCAGACGCTGCGCTGCTCTTCCTCGCCGGCAATCGGGTGAATGTGCTCAATTTCGACGCTGAGCAATTGTTGCAGTGCCGGTCGCAGATCCCAGGTATATTGACCGGTATTCGGATCGCGTACCAGAGTGTCGCTTAACAGGGTGACAACGAACGTCTCGCCGGCATCGATTGGGACGATCTGTTTGGGTATCTCTCGCCACACCTGAATATTCTGTGGTGCATCCACTGCAACGGTAACCCGTCCATAGCCGCTGTTACTCGATCCACCAAGACGATAGATGTGTCGGAGCAGTGAGGACAGCAGTTCAACGTCGTCATCTTTATCAACCAGAACCCAACCGGCAAATGTTTGCCCCTCTTCCAGCGCATCGTACTGAAAAACGGCACCACTCACTTCGGTCGCACGACCTTTTACACGATCACGCTGCGTATGCACATTGATGCGGCGTTTCGGGGATATGAAGAAGATATTGCTATCGTCTATCCGACAGAAAGGTTGCGAGTCCCTTGCCGCCCCGACAAACTGTACCGTCTCCTCATTCACGGCATCGATAACCTCAAGCGCAAAGTCATAGATAGGCGACTCCTCACCCTCGACATGGAATAATGATCGAGGTGTTGGGAGTGTTCTTCTGCCGCTGGCATCGGCAGGATAGGCGTTGAGGTAGCGGGTGCGTCCATCGAAGAAGAGGCGTCGGGCTTCCTCTTCACGCGCATCAACGGCAACGATGCCCTTGTTCCGCGCATACATAGCTACTGCTGCACCACGCACCAGACTGCCGGGCACATACGGATAGGAGACACCACTGTTAGGATCGCCAGCAATGCGTGTCGCCAGTAGCGGTTCCAGTAATGTCACACGGTAGGGTATGATGTTCATTGTCCCACCTCCCCGGCAAACACGCGAAAGTACCGCTCAGTAATGTCTACACCGTCGCTGTCAATCAACCGTGCTTGCAGGCGACCGCGCCCTCGATTACGCCCAGTGCCGGCACGTCGCCACGCCAGAATGCAGGCTACCAGCAGTGCCAGTGTTTGCGCATCTGGCTCTGCCGCAAACTCAAGGGTCGCTTCAAACATCGTACCAGGCAACACAACGCGCAGCGAGCGCAGGCTACCTCGTTCAGGAGCGCCGTACTCATTCATCGAGGGCTGGCGACGAATGGCCGTCAGCGATTCCAGAACCTCATCAGCCGACAACTCACCATTGCGTACTGCCATCTTGATAGCAGTCCGCAGCGCATCAGGCAGACGCGCATCGCTAACTCGAAGCATCCCGGTGTCTGCGATAGTGCTCCCTGGACATCCAAACAGACGATAAGCCGTCTGACGCCATTGGTCGGCACGCTGCTGTACCCCAAGGGCGTACAGAATGTTGGCACACTCTTCCGCCAGCAAGCCTTTCAACGTGCGGCCACGCAAAAATGGTAATCCATCAGCATCGTGCTCTACCTCTTCGTCGACCAGACCGGCAACACCATCACCACGCCCAAAGGTAGCGGCAGAACGCAGATCGAATTGAAGTTTATACGCCGGCATGTGCGGCCTCCTCCTGTTCCCCGAGAGAATCCGCAACGATCTTTTGCAGGTCTACAAAAAAATCCATCATCTCAATGGCGTCAAAGTACACGCAACGATCACCTGCCCAACCGCTTTGTTCGTAACCCAAAACATTGAGCGAATGGGAAACGGGCAGTTGCCCGAGTTGATATGTATGGAGAAATTCCCGTACTTTGTCAGGTCCTGCACGTAAGGCTTCGCGGAGGCTTTTCACTTTATTGCGGCGGTCAAACCATTCGCCGTGTTCATCGATGAATTGGTCCAGCAACGTTTTGAAGACCGGCCAGCTACGCCAGGTTTGTTTAGAATCGTCAAGCAATACCGGACGCATAGAGAGCGAGCCGCGCCTGATCGTGTATTCACGCAGACGAATCTCATCTAACGAACCGGTAATACCACTCATTGCGATGTGCCAGTCCAGGGCCGAGCCATCGATCCCTGCCTGTTTGAGCATCTGTTTGGCGGAACGGCAGAGCTGCTCACTTAAACGGTAGGCACGGGCAAAAGGATAGTGCGTCTTGACAATGGCGACGCCGGCACATGCATACGCTGGTTTACCCTCGAAAGCCGGTTCATTTTTCGTTGCAGCCTCAAATGCTTCCAGATAACGCACTGCCAGTGATAGACCGTAACTGCCGTGGCAGACAAACGTCACATCATCACCACCAAACACGATGGGACGAATAGGAAATTTCTGGCGATGACGGTTGGCAAGTTCATCGTCGGCAATAAAGGCTGCTGCCATCAGGTCAACGACGCTATTCAGAGCCTGAGTAGCAGCGTGCTCAAGACTGTGCGAGAAGTTGCGGATTGCTTCAATATACGCCCGGTTCTGCTGAGGGGTGCCGTAGCGACGGGCAATGGCTTCCACCCGCCGCCCAATCCCATTACCATCAGCATGAACAACCGCAATATAACTTTCTTCACCCTTAACTCGACCTAAATCATCAAAATCGCGCGGAATTTCCCAGTTTCCCTGCTCTATCTGCGGCAATCTGGCTTTCAGGCGTTCCACACTCTGATTTTGGACCTTTGCATCACTTTTTGCCCTGATTTCCAGCGATACCGGCTTTTTTTCAACGATTCGGGATGCGACCAGTCCGGTCGAAGCGCAAGGCACCGTCACACCCAGCCCCAGCAGTGGCATTGAGGGAGTCCGATGATGTTTTTTGCGCGCCAGATCAACACCTAACGTCGTACTGACAACCTGTGATAGGGCTTCCTTCGTCCAATCAAAACGACGGTGCGCCACTACAACTTCCAGACCAGGGGCTTCGCGCAGAACCCGCCGCGTCCATCGACTAGTAAATGCGCGTGCCAGATCCATGGTCTTGAACAGGATCACCGTATTGCCACCACCAGCGTAGATAACCTCTGCGTCCAGGGTGTCGATGGTACGGTTATTATCAAGTTTGCCTGTAGCCACATCCACCACGTTGTGAGCAGCAGGGAGCGCCTCGTACACCCATTGATGCGTTGCCCGTTCGACCAGCTCAGAACCGCCGATATTCTCTTGCAGCCTGTTGCTGCCAAAGATATACCCCTGGATTTGGGTGGTATCGATAGCGGTCAGAATATATTCGGTCATGCGTGCCTTCCTTCCCCTGTGATGAGAAACCACTCGGCCATACGGTTGATCAGATCTGGCATATCCCGACGGCCAAACACGCGCACCTTGCCTTCCGCATCCCACGAGCGTACAATCTGGCGTTGCAGGTTTTCGGGTGTATCTACCATGCAGACCAGACCCACACACGCCTCATCGCCGGCCATATTACGGGCGCGGATATACGCTTCAAAGAGTTTCAGTTTGCACATTCCGGGATTCGTGTCGGTTGTGCATGAAATGGCGTAGAGCCTGTATCCCTGCATCACGCCTATATCAATGTCGTATTCCGGACTGTCCGATTCGCTCTGCGGACGGATGCCCATACCGATGTCATGGATTCGACTTTCAGGTCGCTGCGCGCGTATCTGGCTCAAAACATCGAATACATAGTGTTCCAGCCACTTACCGTCCAGCCATTCACACAGGTGTTTGATCCTCGCAAAACCAGACCGTTTCGTTGCCTCTAGCAGTCGAAAGTTACTGTCACTCGTGGCAAAAGAGGTACTCATCTGCCTGGCGACCGTTTCCAGAGATTTATCTGTCGGCAACTCAATGTGCAGGTTTTGAAGCCGGTTTTCCTTATCCCATTCGTGGAATTTCTGGGTACGGGTGTTTTTGCGCAAAACCTCGTCGCACCACGTTCGCCACGCCTTAATTGCATCAGGGTTTTGGTGAACGCCGGCAAGAACGGTAGCCAGTTCGGAAAGCTGCACTGCCCTGGCAATCGAGTCTTGAAGCCTGAACGCATGCAATTTGACAATGTCCTGAATAGAGGGTTGCACTTCGTAGAGCAACGGCTCAGTCATAAACGCCGGCTCATTACCATGCTCGATATACATCCTGTTCGTGCGTGCGTCCAGATAACTCAAGGTTACCGGTCGTTGGGGTTTCTGGTAGTCTCGTATCACCTGAGTTGCGTGCACCGCCATCATTTTGGTGCCACCCGTATAGTTGAGACCAACGTGCTTGTCTCCAATGTGTTTCAGCGCATGCTCAATGTGCCGGCGAATGTCAGCACCATCCGACTCATTGACACATACAAACTGCGGTTGCCGGTGATGTTCAGCCCAGTAGCGCGCCAGACGTTCTGCCACAGTCCTGGTTTTGTCGGAGTGAACCAGATAGAGTTGCCCCTGCGACCTTAACATGAGCGTCGCTGCTACGAAATTTGGCAAGGGGTTGGTACCGACCAGCAAAAACAAATGATCGCTCTTATAACGATCCTGAATGGCAGGTTGAGTTGTCACTATCTCCCCCGTGTAGAAAACGGCATCTGATGCGCTTTCCCCCCTCCCCCCCATCCTACCCCTTCCACCCTGCATCCACCTCACCACTGCTACTGAAAAACAATCATCACCTCTTGTGATTATTCATCGCACACGCTCTGCTATACTCGTTCCACGAAGCCGGCAAAGTGATCGCGGAGAAACCGGTAGTCGAGGGATTCTGCATCGGAGATATGCCAGGCAATGCGGCATTCTGCCAGGATGGCGGTTTTGTGGGAATTCACGGTGCTCAATGAGATCGAGAGCTGATCGGCAACCTGATCCGGACGTAATCCCTTCGCAAACGCTCGCAAGACATCGCGCTGGCGGGTTGTGAGACGATCCCAGACCTGCTGACAGCGTGGATCGTCACTAAGGAAGCGTTGTAGCTGATCTTGGATCGAGCGAGAGTCGGGTTGGGCCAGCAGGCGGAGGCCGGGAAAGTAGGCTCCCCAGGGTGTGAGCGGAATCTGAATCAGTGACACCCCATCTGCGGGCTGAACGTGCATCTGGGCACCGTCTTTGACACGCTGTAACGTGGTTTCGGGGGTGTGCATATGCCAGAGTCGATCCTGGTGGTCACAGTAGAGTGCTGCAATTGAGGTTGCCAGGAGCGCCATCATGCGCCGACCACCACTCAGGCAGAGATGGAGCCGTCGTCCGTTCGTTTTCAGATCAACGATGAGTTGGCGAATGGCCTGAAAGGCGATTTCGACATCGGTTGTGGTACGGATGTCGGTTAATTCGCTACCGTTTGCACCAATAGGTACTTGCCGCAGCCGACAACGTCGACCAGCGTAGTAATCATCGACAAATTCTCGTTGTAGCCGCTGCCAAGCCTGACGGGTGCGTTCGTTGGTGAGTGCAAGGTGAAGGATGTAGACTTCCTGAATGGGTTCACCGCGGGCGAGGAGCGCATCCAGAGCAAAGGTGACAACTTGCGGTTGTCCACCGAGGGTGGCTACAAGCACAGCCGATGGGTCTGTTGGCAAAACAATGTCTGGCATATCTATTAAATATCGGCAATAATGATGTTGATTATTGTAGCATCATTCTTTGGGTTTGGATGGAAAGATGAACACGTTTCCTGCAGTGCTGATCGGCGGCCCTCCACACAGCGGCAAATCTGTTTTGACGTACCTGCTCACGCAGTACCTTCGTCAGCGAGGCATCGAACATTATGTTTTGCGTGCATGTCCTGATGGTGAAGGTGACTGGAGCCAGGAGTCAACACCCGATCTGGTGCGCTTGCTACGGCAGAAAGGGGCATTTGATCGGACGTTTGTTGATCGGGTTTGTCGCGATATAGAACAGCGCCATTTGCCGCTGCTGGTGGATGTAGGAGGACGGCCTACGCTCGATCAGGAACGGATTATCCAGAGGTGCACACACGCCATTGTACTTTCAGCCACCCCGCAGGGAATGGACGAATGGCGTAACCGTGTTGAGCAATATGGATTGATTATTGTTGCAGAATTGCACTCAGAATTGCACGGGAGCGATCAGATTGAGGTTGAAAAACCGGTGCTGCGTGGGGTGATTAGTGGTCTTGAACGGAATGCCCCGACCGGTGGGATAGTAGTAGAGGCATTGGCCAACCGGCTTGCCCGCCTGATGCATTACGACCAGGCTGAACTGGTACAGCAGCATTTGCAGCGAGCGCCTGCGGAACTCGTGGTTGATCTTGATCGGCTTGCCAGGCAGATGTGGGTAGAGGCCACGCAGCGTAGATGGATACCACCTGATCTTCCACAGATTCTGGATAGTATTCCGGCAAAAACGCCCCTTGCTATCTATGGACGTGGCCCAAACTGGCTCTATGCAGCACTGGCAGGCCACACTGCCCCTGCGCCATTCTCCCTCTTCGATCCCCGGCTCGGTTGGGCGCAGGCCCAATCCCTGCGGCGTGTGCCACAACCTGTGGCTGATGTTATTCGCTGGCAGACCAGAGAAGAGCAGGATTATACCCTGCTGAAAGCACATCTGTTAGAACCGTATCTCGATTACGATGATTTGTCTGCCCTGACGGTGCCGCGGCTTGATCCACAACGGGGAGTAGTAGTGAGCGGTAAATTGCCCTTCTGGCTGCTCACCAGCCTGATCGTAACCTACCATGAACATCCGTGGCTGGCAGTTATTCAGCCACAACTCAATCCTAACAGCGTCATTATCTTTAGTCGATGCGAGGATTATCGCCCCGGCAATAGTATCCAGGTTGTGCTTGATTAGAAGGTAGCTCATACACCGTGTAAAGCTGTGCGATGGCAGGTATGTCCTATCCATCAACGGGCAACCTGCTACGTCGCCAGCGTATATGCTGCCGGTGTAGAGCCACACGGCACGCCCTATCGCTCCTTGCCACCCACCCCCAAAACACCTCGCGGCAACAAAAACATCCTCAACAACACTCCTCTCCCCTCCCTCCTCTCTCCTAATCTCTCTCCTAATCTCTCTCCTATCCCCTATCCCCTATCTCCTATCCCCTATCTCCTATCTCCTATCCCCTATCTCCTATCTCCTATCTCCTATCTTCTATCTCCTATCTCCTCCCTCCCCCCAACTGCCGCCGCACCCGCCACGTACCGACGAGACCCAGCGGCGGTTCGATCCAGCGTGCCAGTTCACCGAGCGGTGCCGTGCGGCGCGCTTGAATGTGTCGGCGCTGGTGCAGAAGCTGTGGCCATTCAGCCAGCGCCATGAGTCTGCCGGCCAGCATGTCGGGTTGCCGACGCAGCACGGCATAGGTGACCGCCAGCACGTCGTAGGCCAGGATCGACGGCAGGCAGGCAAGGAGGAGTGGCGTGGGCAGGCAGCGGATCACCATGCGCAGCCGGTTGCGGCCCAGCAGGCGCTGTTTGAGCGGGCTGAACATGCCGGCAGTCGCCGAGTAGACATGGCGGGCACGGGCGGTAGGGGCCAGCACACACTCCCAGCCCCGCAGACGGGCGCGCCAGGCCAGATCGGCATCTTCCAGGTAACTGAAGAAATCGGCAAACAGGCCGGTATCGGTGATCATCGTCCGCCGTAGCAGGGCAAGCCCGCCACTGGCACCGAAGATGGGTTGAGGATTGGTCGGCAGTTGGGTTACAGCCATACCAAGGGCATAGTCGGTAGCAATCCCATCGGCGTGGAACCGAATCCCGGCACCGGCAACGATCTGTGGCCGGCGGCTGAAGGTCAACACTCCCGCTGCCCATCCCGCCTGCGGATGATCACGCAGGGCTGCCCAGAGCGCATCAACACAACCCGGCTCAGCCAACGCATCGTCATTGATCAGCATTATCAGATCGGTCTGGGTTGCCGCAATCCCTGCATTGACCCCACCGGCAAAGCCGGCGTTGTACGGCAATGCAATGACGCGGACGGTCGGAAAATAGCTGCGTACCCAATCCCCGGCCCGATCACGCGAACGATTGTCAACCAGCACGATCTCATCGTGGGGAAGCATTTGAGCCTGGATAGCGCTCAGGCATGCCGGAAGAAAGCGTAGTGCGTGATAGGTTGGAATGACAACGGCAATCGGCGGACGGGTATGACTCATAGATGCGCTCGTCGGGTTGCGATGGTTGCGTGCTGCCCCGCATTATACCAATCAAACGACCGATGTTGTATACGATCATCGCTTGACAGGGCACGGCTATTCTGCTATATTGTATACAATCCTCTAACGGCATAGATATTATAACTGTTTAGCATAGCTTTTACCCGATTGCGAAGGGCTATCTTTGCTCATTAGCGACGGCCATCTTTTACGGCATACTACTACAATCTATTGTAATGAACAAATTGTATACAACTGATGAAACTTCTGCCGACCAGGTCTACCAGCGGCTACGCCGACTGTTAATAGAGGGGCATTATCCTCCCGGCTCGCGCCTGATCGAAGAACGGCTGGCGCAAGACCTTGGCGTGAGTCGGACGCCGGTGCGGCAGGCATTGGTGCGCGCCGCCGCCGAAGGGCTGGTGCAGATTTTTCCCAATCGTGGCGCTGTGGCGCGTAGTTTTACCGTTGATGACTTGATCGAAATGTATGATTTGCGCGCCTTGCTTGAGGGGCACGCAGCCTATCTGGCTGCCCGGCGGATTACCGCCGAACAGCTTGCCCGGATGGAGATGGCGGCAACCGCTCTCGAACAGTCACTTACGCTGACTTTCGAGCGGCGTCAGGACGAAGTGCATTTTCTGGTCGAACACAATGCTGTTTTTCACCAGACCATTGCCGAGGCTGCCGGGAATCAGCGCCTGATCACGATGCTCAACCAGATTGTGGCGGTTCCGTTGCAGTTTCGCTCGTTCTACTGGTATCAGCCTGATCAGCGCCAGATTTCCAATTTCTTTCACCGCAGTATCCTCAATGCGCTGCGACTCGGTGATGGTGACCGCGCCCGCGCAATGATGCGCGAACACATTTTTTACGGTCGAGATGTTCTGTTGCAGAGCCGGAGTGCGGAAGAGACGGCCGCGTCCGGCGAGGAGTAAGCTATCGTGAGTTCCCAACGTCCACCACGACCACTCGATGATGTTCGGGTGCTGGAATTGGGTGCATTTCTGGCCGGGCCGTTCTGTGGTCAGTTGCTGGCCGATTTCGGCGCTGAAGTGATCAAGGTCGAACCTCCCGGCAAGGGTGATCCGATGCGCGAATGGGGGCACCACCGCTACAAAGGGCGCACGCTCTGGTGGCCGGTGTTAGCCCGTAATAAGAAGTCGATTACGATTGATTTGCGCACACCCGAAGGACAGGCGTTGGTCAAGCGCCTGGTGCCCCACGTGGATATGGTGCTGGAGAATTTTCGCCCCGGTACGCTTGAAGAGTGGGGGCTGGGATGGGAAGAGTTACACGCGCTCAATCCCGGTCTGATTATGATCCGGGTGAGCGGGTTTGGTCAGACCGGTCCTTACCGCGATAAGGCCGGCTTCGGTTCGATTGGCGAGGCAATGGGGGGGATTCGGGCGATTACGGGCTTTCCGGATCGTCCGCCCACCCGGATCGGGATCAGTATCGGCGACTCGCTGGCGGCTACGTTTGCTGCGCTGGGTGCCCTGGTTGCGCTGCATCAGCGTCAACGCAGTGGACAGGGGCAGGTGGTTGATATTGGTATCTACGAGGGTGTGCTGGCCCTGATGGAGAGTATGATCCCTGAGTATCAATTGACCGGCCATATCCGTGAGCGCACCGGGAACATTCTCCCTAATGTTGCCCCCTCAAACATCTACCCAACGGCTGATGGAAGCTGGTTTGTGATTGGGGCGAACGCCGATACCATCTTCACCCGTCTCGCCCAGGCTATGGGCCAGCCCGAACTGGCTACCGATCCGCGCTTCGCAACTCACCAGGCACGGGGTGAGCATCAGGCCGAACTTGATGATCTGATTGCAGCCTGGACGTTGAACTATACCGCCGACCAGTTGCAGGTCATGATGGACGAATACGGCGTCCCTGCCGGTCGCATCTACACCGCGAAAGAGATGCTCTCCGATCCGCATTTTATCGCTCGCCAATCAATTATCGGCGTCCACGATCCCGATTTGGGCGAGATCAAGATGCAGAATGTGGTACCACGGCTGTCAGCCACCCCCGGCGGAGTGGATTGGACCGGTCCTGCGCTCGGTCAGCACAATCGCGAAATCTTTACCGATCTGCTTGGTCTGACGGAGGATGATCTGGCAATGCTGCAAGCGAAGCGGGTGATTTGATGGAAGCAGTAACGATTGTTGACGTCGCACCCCGTGATGGGTTGCAGAACGAGCCTGACGTGTTAGAGCCGGCCACCCGGGTTGAGTTGATCGAGCGCCTGCTCGCAGCCGGTGTGCCACGGATCGAGATCGGTTCGTTTGTTAACCCGCGTCAGGTGCCGCAGATGGCCGGAATTGATCAGATTGCACGGATGTTGATTGAACGTGGTCATAATCTGGCTGCCCGTACCACGAATGATCTCTTCCGTTTTACCGCCCTTGTCCCCAACCAGCGCGGCTATGAACTGGCCGCTGCCGCCGGACTACGCCACGTGCGGCTGGTGCTGGCCGCCAGTGATGGTCTGAATCGGGCAAACTTTAAGCGCACAACCGCCGAGTCGCTGATTGAATTCAGCCGCTTCGCGCTCAATATTCGACGTGATGGTCTCACGTTCGGGGTGGCAATTGGTGCCGCCTTTGGGTGTCCGTTCGATGGCTATGTTTCACCCGAACGGGTTCGTGCGATTGCCGAACACGCTGTCGATATTGGTGCCGGCGAGATCATTCTGGCCGATACGACCGGGATGGCAGTACCGACACAGGTTGCGGCATTGTGTCGGACGATTCTAGATCGCATCCCCGATGTCACAGTGACGCTCCATCTGCACAATACGCGCAATACCGGTTATGCTAACGCCTTCGCCGCCTGGCAGGTCGGTATTCGTTCGTTCGATGCTGCGCTCGGTGGGATCGGCGGCTGCCCATTCGCACCGCGCGCAGTAGGCAATATCGCCAGCGAGGACCTGGTGCATCTCTTCAACGGTCTTGGGGTACCAACCGGGATCGATCTGTCGGCGCTCATTGCTGCATCCGACTGGCTCAGTGCCACACTTGGCCGCCCCTTGCCGGCACTGGTCGGGAAGGCCGGGCCGGTCTATCCGCAGGTGGTGTCAATGGCACCCTACCTGTCATAAGCTACTGTCCGGGGAGTACGTGGTTTTATCGGGAGGAATGGAGACATGAGTTATCGCATTGGAGTCGATGTTGGTGGAACGTTCACCGACCTGATGCTCTTCGATGAGGAGAGCGGACGCTACTGGCGCTACAAGACCCCATCCACACCGCACGATCCGTCAGAGGCGGTGCTGTCCGGGATCGCGGCGATTTGCCAGCAAGCCGGGATTGCTCCGTCGCAGGTAGCGCAGATCATGCACGGCACAACCGTCGCGACCAATGTTATTCTCGAAGGCAAAGGCGCACGAGTTGGACTGATCACTACCGAAGGGTTTAAGCAAATCCTGCATCTTGCCCGCTCACAAACGCCCGGCCCACTTGCCGGCTGGATGATTATGATCAAGCCCGAACCACCGGCAACCCTTGCCGACACCCGCGAGGTACGCGAACGCATGAGTGCCCGTGGCGAGGTGGTTCGCCCCCTTGACGAAGCCCAGGCCGAAGAGGTGATCCGCGAACTGGTCGCTTCCGGTATCGAGTCACTGACCATCTCGCTGATCAATTCGTATGCCAACCCCGACCACGAGCGTCGCCTGAAAGCGATTGCGCAACGCATTGCCCCCCAGCTCCCGGTTACCATCTCTTACGATGTACTGCCGGAGTTTCGCGAGTACGAGCGCACGCTTACCGCGACCATGAATGCGTATGTCAAACCCAAGGTCAAAACCTACGTCCACAATCTCGATCAGCACCTGCGCCAACAGGGCGTGCAGGCGAAACTCAATATTCTGCGCTCCGATGCCGGTTTGATGACTGCCGAAACGACCGAGGAGAATCCGGTCTATACCCTTCTCTCCGGTCCTTCCGGTGGTGTAGCCGGAGCGTTGCATATCGCGTTGCGCGCCGGGTATCCCAATATTCTGACCTTCGATATGGGTGGTACGTCAACCGACGTTTCGCTCTGTATGGGGGAACCCAATATCGCCCGCGAGACGGTGCTCGGCTACTTTCCGGTAAAAGTTCCTTCGGTTGATGTGCGCTCGGTTGGTGCCGGTGGCGGTTCGATTGCTCACGTGCCTGCCCTGACGCGAGCGTTGCGGGTTGGACCACAGAGCGCCGGAGCGGTGCCCGGTCCGGCCTGCTACGGAAAAGGTGGTACCGAACCGACGGTGACCGATGCCAATCTGGTCTGTGGGTATTTGCCACCGAGCATTCTCGGCGGGGCAATGCAGCTCGATGTCGCCGCAGCCAGGGCTGCCGTTCAGAAGATCGCCGATGCCACCGGGTTGAGTCTGATGGCCGCAGCCGAAGGGATTCTGCGCATCGTGAACGAAAATATGTTCGGTGCCCTCCGCCTGGTCAGTGTGCAGCGCGGGTTTGATCCGCGCCAGTTTGCGCTGATGGCCTTCGGTGGCGCCGGGCCACTCCACGGCAACGCCCTGGCCGAACTCCTCGGTTGTTATCCGGTGATTGTGCCACCCGCACCCGGTCTGCTCTGCGCCCTCGGAGACCTGAGCGCCGATTACCGTGATGAGTTTGCCCGCACCTACATCCGCACCGTTGATAGGGTTGACCAGGAAGAGATGGTCGGTATGCTGCGCGATCTGGGGCGTGAAGCGCAGGCAATGCTGAGTGAAGAGGCGATCCCGCCATCCCGCCAGGAGATTCGCTACTTCGTTGATATGCGCTACTACCGACAGGGCTACGAGATGCCGATTGCCGTCAGCGAAGCCGAATTCGATCAAGACCTGATCCCGATCCTGGTGCAACGCTTCAACGAACTGCACGACCGCACCTACGGTTTTATGCTCGACAGCAACGTGGAAATTGTGAACCTGCGCGCAGTCGGGATTGGGCGCGTGACGAAAGTTGAGCTGCCCGAAGCCGAACCGGGTGACCCAGATGCCAGCAGTGCTTACAGCGGCGATCATCAAATCTACCGCCACGGTGAATGGATCACGGCAAAACTCTACGACCGCAACAAGCTGCGTCCGGGAATGCAGGTCGAGGGGCCGGCGATTATTACCGAGGTTGACAGCACTACGGTGGTACTACCCGGCCATACGGCAACCGTTGATCGCTACTTCAACCTTCTGATCAACCGCAGTTAAACTGCTACAGCGAGGAGAATCTATGGCGACCAATCTCAAAATTGCGACGATCCCCCAGATCGAGATCGATCCGGTGACGCTCGATATTATCGAGAATGCGCTCAAGAATACGCGCTATGAGATGGATGCTGTGCTTTACCGCACAGCAATGAGTCCGGTGATCCGCGAACAGCACGATCAGTTTCCGATGATCACCGATCCGCACGGGCGGATGGTCGTTGGTCAATTCGGCTCGTACATCGCCGGCCTGCTCGACAACTGGGATCAGACCATCGAACCGGGCGATGTTATTCTGCTCTCCGATCCATACCTCTGTGGTGGTGCCATCAGCCATATCAACGATTTGCTGGTGATGCTGCCCATCTTCTACGGCGAAGGCGATGAGCGGGAACTGGTCGGCTGGGCAAGCATGTTCGGCCATGCCCAGGATGTCGGCGGGCCATTGCCCGGCTCACTGCCGACTACGGCGACGACCATCTTCGGCGAAGGTTTGCGGCTGCCGCCGGTCAAAATCGACGAGCGCGGGAAGCTCAACCGGGCAGTCCTCGACATTATGCTCAACAACGTTCGCCAGCCTGAAATGAATCGCGCCGACCTGATGGCGATTATTGCCAGTTGCCGCACCGCCGAGAAGCGCGTGATCGAGCTGTGCAATCGCTTCGGTAAAGATGTCTATCTGGCGGCTACGCAGGCGCTCCTCGACCGCACCTACCGGGCGATGAAGGAACTGATCGTGCGCAACCTGCCCGAAGAGCCACAGTCGTTTGAAGATTACGTTGACGACGACGGTCTCGGTAATGGGCCGTTCAAGATGAAGCTAACCATCTGGCGTGAAGGCCACGAAGCCTACTTCGACTGGACAGGCACCGATCCCCAGGCGATGGGGCCGATCAACTTCTACCTCAACGAGTCGATGTTCAAGATGTTCATCGGCGTCTACCTGATCATGGTCTTCGACCCTCAAATCCTGTTCAACGACGGCTTCTACCCGCTGCTGCACGTCACCATGCCGAAGGGCAGCCTGATCCAGCCCGAATTCCCGGCAGCACTCGGCTGTCGTACCCACGCCTTGACACGCCTGTTCGATGTGCTCGGCGGTGCGCTGGCCAAGCGAGCGCCTGAATTCACAACCGCCGCCGGTTATGGCACCTCACCCTACCTGCTCTACTCAGGCTATGATAAGGATGGCGAGTTCTTCTATCTGATGGAGATCAACTACGGTGGGATTCCCGGTCGCCCAATTGGCGACGGTATGGACGGACACTCGTGGTGGCCGTTGTTCACCAACATCCCCACCGAATATCTGGAGAGCTACTACCCGATCCGTATCGAGCGTTACACCAGCATCATGGACTCAGGCGGTGCCGGTTTCCATCGCGGAGGAAACGGGATCGAGAAGATTTACACCTTCCTTGAACCGGGTGAGATTTCGATCCACGATGACCGCTGGCTGACGCCACCGTGGGGCAACGTCGGCGGCAAGCCGGGGAGTCGTTCGAGCAAGCTGCTGATCCGCACCGACGGCACCCGCCAGGTCTTGCCCAGCAAGTGCGACCAGATCGCGGTCGAGCCGGGAGATCAACTGGTGTATCGGACTGCCGGTGGTGGCGGCTGGAAAGACCCGCTCACCCGGCCACCAGAGGCAGTACAGCGCGACGTGCGTTACGGATTGGTAAGCCGCGAAAAGGCGCTGAACGATTACGGCGTCGTCCTCCGCGACGATCTCACGATTGACGAGGCAGCTACCGAAGCCAAACGCGCCGAACTGGCAGCAGCACGCGGCGAAATTAAAGGCTTTGACTTCGGGCCACCGCTGGAAGAATTGCTGGCCAATGCCGAAGCCGAAACCGGTCTCCCGGCACCGCGCAAGCCGCAACCGGTACGCTGGGCCATGGCTCGCGCCGCTCGCCGCGAGCGAATGGCGTCGGCGCAGCAGCAGGCTGTAACTGCCGACTGATAGTTGCCAGAATTATGGGGGTGACAGGATATCCACCAGGGGATGGTACCATCCCGCTGCCTGTCACCCCAGCCTCTGCTGTTCGGCAGCATAACTAGAGAGCTTTCACAGCGGTTCAAGCAATTATTTCCTGCACCCTCTCCCCCGTATCTGGCGGAAGGAGGATATTGTTCATGGCCGATTACGATCATCTCACCGCCGACTACCGCCGGCACGGCCTGGCCGGACGGGTCGGCTTTGGCACCTCGCCGGCTTTACTGGTTATCGACTTCATCAAAGCCTACACCACGCCCGGATCGCCCCTCTACGCTGCGCCAGGCGTACCCGACGCGGTGCGGGCCAGTCAACCACTGCTGGCAGCAGCTCGTGCAGCGGCGATCCCCATCATCTACACCACGGTCGCTTACGCCAGTGATGGCCGTGATGGTGGTATCTTCGTCCAGAAAGTACCGGCACTCCGCCAGCTCACCCACGAATCACCGCTTATCGCCATCGTCGATGAACTTGCGCCGCAACCAGATGATCTGGTGATCGAAAAGAAGTATGCCAGCGCCTTCTTCGGTACCCATCTTGCCGCAACGTTAACCGCATTACGGATTGACACACTGATCATGATCGGCTGTTCGACCAGTGGCTGCATTCGGGCCAGTGCAGTTGACGGCATGCAACACGGATTTCGGGTCATTGTACCCCGTGAGTGTGTCGGTGATCGCGCTCCGGAACCCCACCTCGCCAACCTCTTCGACATCGATGGCAAATACGGTGATGTGGTCAGCGTGAGCGAGGTACTGGCGTACTTGCAGCAGTTTGCCGGCTGAGAGCGTATGCTGCGTCAAAAAAACCAAAGGCCGTGGCATAACCACGACCTTCAGCACAGCAGGAGGGGGGAGATGAATTGTGGTGGAGCGAAGGGGATTCGAACCCCTGACCTTCTGCGTGCAAAGCAGACGCTCTACCAACTGAGCTATCGCCCCAAAATAAGAGAGAATAGAGAGACATTCTCTATTCTCTCCTGGTTGGTGGGCGTAGGTGGACTCGAACCACCGACCTCAATCTTATCAGGATTGCGCTCTAACCTGCTGAGCTATACGCCCTCACAACGCCGAAGAGTATAGCACAGCCTGGGGATCATGTCAAGTCATGCGAAATCCTTGACAGTAACCGGTTTCTTGTGGTACTATCCCCAACATCCGCACAGGAAAAGGTAAACATAACAAAGCAGAGGCATGGTCACGTTCGCCAGAAATTCAGTGCGACACCGTAACAGAGGATTAATGTATGGCTCCATTGCTAGAAGTTCGTGACCTGCGCACCTATTTTCACACGCAGGACGGCATCGTCAAAGCAGTTGACGGTGTTTCTTTTTATGTCAATCGCGGCGAAACCCTCGGCATCGTGGGCGAGTCGGGGTGCGGTAAGTCGGTTACATCGCTCTCCATTATGCGCCTGATTCCCAGTCCGCCGGGCAAGATTGTCGGCGGGCAAATTTTATTTGACGGCGAAGACCTGCTCCAGGCCAGCGAAGAGGAGATGCGCCACATCCGCGGGAATCGGATCGCGATGATCTTTCAAGACCCCATGACATCACTCAATCCTGTCTTGACGGTAGGGCGTCAGATTACCGAGTCGCTTGAATTGCATCTCAAGTTGAGCAAAAAAGAGGCACGTGACCGGGCCATTGAGTTGCTTGATATGGTCGGGATTCCCTCGGCCAGCAAGCGCCTCGACAATTATCCGCATCAGTTTTCGGGTGGCATGCGGCAACGGGTGATGATTGCAATGGCGCTGTCGTGCAATCCTGAATTACTCATTGCCGACGAGCCTACCACTGCCCTCGATGTGACGATCCAGGCCCAAATCCTTGAGTTGATCAACCGCCTGCGTGAAGAGCTTGAGACAGCGGTTATTCTGATCACCCACGATCTCGGCGTGGTCGCCGGTATGACTGACCGTGTCACGGTAATGTATGCCGGCAAGGTGGTCGAAGAGGGACCAACGAGCGAGATCTTTGCCAATCCACGGATGCCATACACGATTGGATTGCTCCGTTCAATTCCGCGGCTCGATGAAGAGCGTGGTCGTCGCCTGACACCCATTCGGGGTCTTCCACCCAATTTGATCGACCTTCCCCCTATTTGCCCCTTCAGTCCACGCTGTGATTATGCACGTGAAGAGTGCCTGGCAAGCGTGCCGGAATTACGCAGCGTTGGCACCGATCATCGAGCGGCCTGTCATTTCGACATTACGCTAGAGACACCTGTTCCGCGAACGATGACCACCGATGTGGCGGCTTGATAGATGAGGCGATGCATGACTACGCTGAAACAATCATCCGGTGAATACCTCATCGAGATCAAAGATCTCCGTATGTACTTCCCGGTAACGCGCGGAATTATCTTCCAACGACGGGTTGGTACGGTCAAGGCGGTCGATGGGGTGAGCTTTAGTATCAAACGCGGCGAAACGCTCGGTCTGGTCGGCGAGTCGGGATGTGGCAAGAGTACAACCGGACGTGCAATTCTGCAATTGTACCGACCAACCAGCGGTCAAGTGTTGTTTGAAGGTACCGATCTAACCAAACTGAAGGGAAATGCGCTACGCCAGATGCGGCGTCGGGTGCAGATGATCTTCCAGGACCCCTACGCCTCGCTCAACCCGCGCATGACGGTTGGTGATATTATTGCCGAACCGATCCGGGTTCACAAACTACGCGAAGGGCGCGCCGTGCGTGAACGGGTCGAAGAATTGCTGCATCTGGTTGGCTTAAACCCCGCCTTCGCGAATCGCTACCCACACGAATTCTCCGGTGGGCAACGTCAACGGATTGGTATTGCCCGTGCGCTGGCCGTCGAACCAGACTTTGTGGTCTGTGACGAGCCGGTATCCGCGCTCGATGTCTCCATCCAGGCCCAGGTGGTCAATTTGCTGGAAGAATTGCAGGACAAACTCGGTCTGACGTACCTCTTCATCGCCCACGACTTGAGTGTGGTCAACCATATCTCTGACCGGGTAGCGGTGATGTACCTGGGTAAGGTGGTCGAACTGGCCGAAGGGCCAAAGCTCTATTCGATGCCACTCCATCCATACACCCAGGCACTGCTCTCGGCGGTACCAATTCCCGACCCGAAAGTGGAAAAGCAGCGACGCCGGATCATTCTTGAGGGTGACGTACCCAGTCCGCTCAATCCGCCACCTGGATGCCATTTTCACACCCGCTGCCCGATTGCCATTCAAAAGTGCAAAGAAGAAGAACCGCCCTTCGTGGATTACGGAAATGGCCATTTTGCCGCATGCTGGCGTGCACGCGAAAGTATCACGCTGATGCCGGAAGTGGCACGCAAGCAAGCCGAGGCCGTCGCCGCACGCATTGCTGCCGATGCCGGCAAGGTGAAGAGCATCTCGCACGAGCATTAAACGTGCATTGACGACCATCATCGGTGTCATCACGCACTGGATTGGTTGCCTTACCCGCTCGTTATGCGCGTGTCGCAGCGTTTGGAGTGCGGCAGCCATGCTGCCGCACCAGCCGTGCTTCGTGCCAGGCGCGTGGCACGCTGTTGACCCTGCCGGCCACACGCATTGCTGCCGATGCCGGCAAGGTGAAGAGCATCTCGCACGAGCATTAAACGTGCATTGACAACCATCGTCGGTGTCATCACGCACTGGATTGGTTGCCTTACCCGCTCGTTATGCGCGTGTCGTAGCGTTTGGAGTGCGGCAGCCATGCTGCCGCACCAGCCGTGCTTCGTGCCAGGCACGTGGCACGCTGTTGACCCTGACGGCCGCACGCATTGCTGCCGATGCCGGCAAGGTGAAGAGCATCTCGCACGAGCATTAAACGTGCCTTGACGACCATCGTCGGTGTTATCAAACCTGGGAGCGTGCGCCTCCGGTGCGCTCACCACTGAACCCAGTTCAGCTCGCGCCAGCGGGAATCATCCGGCACCGCCAGTTCTCACACCCACCGGGTGCAGGTGAAAGTGGGACATGTCGCATATGACCACCAGTAGGGGCGGGTTCCAAACCCGCCCCGACCGGTACCCAACCCGCCCCGACCGGTACCCAACCCGCCCCGACCGGTACCCAACCCGCCCCGACCGGTACCCA
>Ga0209479_1000148_pt1 | contig 144788 bp, 145 predicted proteins | sample DewCreD2012metaG_2_FD_184112 | JGI IMG/M metagenome (GOLD analysis project Ga0209479, IMG submission 184112) | Hot spring sediment bacterial and archeal communities from British Columbia, Canada, to study Microbial Dark Matter (Phase II) - Dewar... ... | reverse complement strand
CGGATGACGAGACTCTTCATGGGCGGGCACTCCCTTCGGTCCCTGTGTGTGTTCTAGACCGATTATAGGGAGGGCCCGCCCTTCCTTACCCCTCACCCCCCAGACCAACCGTCTAGGTTACAGTCTGAGGGGCGGCCCACGCTCCGCCCGGGGAGGCAGCCCATGGCCGGGTCGCGTTGACAGTCGGGGAGCGGGGGGCTTACAATTCGGAACGACCGCGGCGGCGGGAGGGGTCGAGGCATGCGCAAGGACCTCCTGGACATCCTGGCCTGTCCCATGTGCAAGGCGCCCCTGGAGCTCACCTCCGAAGAGGAGCAGGGCCAGGAGGTGGTGCGCGGCTACCTCACCTGCAGCGGCTGCGGCGAGCGTTACCCCATCGAGGACTCCATACCCAACCTGTTGCCACCGCACATGCGTCAGTCCGTTCCCTAGCGTGGAGGTGTCAGGGGGATGCAGAAGACCCAGCTAGCCGGTGCCCTCATCATGGTGGGCTCCGTCCTGCAGATGGTGCTCTTCCTGTGGGCGGTGGCCCGTCGCAGCTATCTGGCGGTGGCCCTGCCCGTCATGGGCGCTCTGGCCACCGTCTCCGCCCTCGCCTTCTGGATCGGCTGGACCCTCTTCACCGCCGAGAGCGAGGAGGAAGAGGAGCCCCTGGAGCTGTCGGTGGAGGGCTGACCTCCGCCGCCCTACTCCCTCTCCCAGCCCGGGCCGGCCACCACCCGCACCCCCGCCTCGTCCAGGCGCCCCCGCAACTGGGCCACCGTCAGCCCCAGCAGGGGATGGCGCCGGTCGGACGCTATCTCGGCCAGGGGCACCAGCACGAAGGCCCGCTCGGCCAGGCGGGGGTGGGGTATCTCCAGGTGCGGCGTCTGCAGGGCCAGGTCGTCGTAGAGGAGGATGTCCAAGTCCAGGGTGCGGGGGCCCCAGCGGGGGCCTTCTTGCCGCCCCTGCTCCGCCTCCACCGCCTTGAGGAAGCGCAACAGCTCCAGGGGCGGCAGGGCCGTGCGCAGGTGGCAGCAGGCGTTGTAGTAGGGCGGCTGGCCGGGCGGCCCGCCCACGGGCTCCGTCTCGTAGAGGGAGGAGACGGCCAGCACCTGGCCGGCGGCCGCCAGGCGCGCGATGGCCGCACGCAGGTTGGCCAGGCGGTCGCCCAGGTTGGAGCCCAGCCCTAGGTAGGCGTCGGCCAACGCCTCGCCTCCCCCACCAGGAAGACGAAGGAGGCCCTGGCCAGGGCGGTGCCGTCGGGCAGGCGGGCCAGCGCCTCGCCGAAGGCCACCGGGTGCGCCAGGGCCAGCACCCGCCCCTCGGCCACCACCTCCTCCGCCGCGGCCGATGCCAGGAAGAGGGCGTCCATGGCGATGGTGGCCTGGGGCGCCCCGCCCAGCCCCCGCTCGGCCTTCAGGTGGCCCAGGGCCGCCCCCACCGCCGAGTCCATCATGGCGCTGAGGAGCCCCCGGTGCACCCTCCCCCAGCAGTCCAGGTGCCCGGGCTCCACCGTCAGGCGCAGGCGGGCGTAGCCCGGGCGCGTCTCCTCGACCCGCACGCCCAGCAGGGAGGGGAAGGGGTTGCGGACGCCCTCGTGCATCGTCCGTTCCAGGCTAGCCCCGGTGCGGGGCCCACGTCCAGCGTCAGTTGACGTTCACGTCAGGTCAGTTATAGAATTCGCGGCGTCGGCAGGCGTATTGACGAAGGAGGAGGCTATGGGCACGTCCGGCTACGTGGAGAACGGCGGCGTCCGCATCTACTACGAGGTGCACGGCAGCGGCGTCCCCATCCTGCTCCATCACGGCTTCACCAGCAGCGCCGAGGACTGGCACCGCTTCGGCTACGTGGGGCCCCTGGCCGAGCGCTTCACGGTGGTGTTGATGGACGCCCGCGGCCACGGCAAGAGCGACAAGCCCCACGACCCCAGGCTCTACACCATGGACCTGCGCACCGACGACGTGCGGGCGGTGCTGGACGCCCTGGGCATCGAGCGGGCCCATTACTGGGGCTACTCCATGGGCGGGCACACCGGCTTCCACTTCCTGAAGCGCTACCCGGAGCGGGTGCTGGGCTTCGTCAACGGGGCGTCGGGGGCCGGTTTCCCCCGCCGCGACCTGGCAGCGGTGCGAGCCCGCGCCGAGGCCATGGCCTCCGGCGACCTGAAGGCCATCGCCGCCACCTGGAACGCCAGCGAGCAGGCCATGCGGGTGCTCCTAGAGGGCAACGACCTGAAGGCCCTGGCCGCCTGCATCCTGGGCAACCTGGACTCGGAGCGGGTTGACCCCACCGGCATGAGCGTCCCCTCCCTGCACTACGTGGGCGAGCGCGACCCCATCCTGCCCGGCACTAGGGCCGCCGCCGAGCGCATGGTGGGCGCCTCCTTCCACGTCATACCCGGGGAGGACCACCTGAGCTGTTTCCGCCACAGCCAGCGGGTGCTGCCCCTGGTCTTCTCCTTCCTGGAGGAGCAGGCGAGGGCGGCCTAGTCGCGGCGGCGGTCGGGGATCAGGAAGGTGAAGCGGCCCTTGGCCACCAGGTCGCCCCCGGGCAGGCGGCGGGCCTCCGCCTCGGCGAAGGCCACCTGACGGCCCAGGCGCAGCACCCGCCCCTCCACCTCCAGGCGGTCGCCGGGACGGGCGGCGGCGACGAAGCTGACGTTCATCTCCAGCAGCAGGTGCGGGTTGGGGCGGGTGGCCTCGCGCCCGCGCAGGGAGGTGACGGCGTTGGCCACCGCCTCGTCCAGCATGGTGGCCACCACCCCGCCGTGCATGACGCCGCCCGGGTTGGTGTGCTGGGGGCCCACGGTGAGGGCCCAGCGCACCCTCCCCCGCGTCCACTCCACCAGTTCCGCCCCCACCGTCTCGACGAAGGGGCTGTAGAGAGGGGCGTCCTCGCTCATGTCCCCTCCGGCCGCTGCCAGCCGCGCACGATGGCGTCGGCCATGCGCGCCACCCGCGCCATCTCCTTCACGTCGTGCACGCGCACGATGTCGGCGCCCTGGGCCACGGCCAGGGCCACCGTGGCCGCCGTCCCCTCCAGCCGCTCCTCCACTGGCAGGCCGCCCAGCACCAGGCCGATGACCGACTTGCGCGAGGTGCCGATGAGCAGGGGCCGCCCCACGGCCCGTCGCAGCTCGCCCAGGCGCCGCAGCAGCTCCAGCGCCTGCTCGGGCGGCCAGCCGAAGTTGAAGCCCGGGTCCACGATGAGCCTCTCGCGGGGGACGCCGGCCGCCTCGGCCAGGCGGAAGGACTCCTGCCAGCCAGCCAGGACGTCGGCCACCACGCCCGTGAAGGGGCGCCCGCGCTGGTTGTGCATGACGACGGCGGGGACGCCCCATTCGGCCAGCAGTGGCGCCATGTCCGGGTCGCCCTGCAGGCCGGTGACGTCGTTCACCAGGGAGGCGCCCGCCTCCAGGGCCGCCCGGGCCACGGACGCCTTGGCCGTGTCTATGCTGATGGGCACGTCCAGCTCGCGGGCCAGGGCACGCACCACCGGCAGGACGCGACGCATCTCCTCGTCGGCCGGCACCGGCTGGTAGCCCGGGCGGGTGGACTCGCCCCCCACGTCTATCAGGTCGGCCCCCTCCTGCCGCATGCGCAGGGCCAAGCGCACGGCGGCGGCCACGTCGTAGCCCAGCCCGTCGCCGGCGAAGGAGTCGGGCGTGCAGTTGACGATGCCCATGACGTAGGTGCGCTCGCCCCAGCGGAAGAGGCGACCACCGATGGTCAGTGGCGGCGGCTGCACTTCGGTGCCGGTCATGCCGAAGCCCAGTATAGGGCAGAAGGGGGACGCTGTCCTACGGCAGGGGCGGCAGACGCAGGTGCCAGTCGGTGGCCCGCTGGTAGGCGTGGGCCGCCCGCAGCACCGTCGCCTCGTCCCACCAGCGTCCCACCAGTTGCAGGCCGATGGGCAGCCCCTGCCGGTCGAAGCCGCAGGGCAGGGAGATGGCCGGCTGCCCGCTCAGGTTGAAGGGGTTGGTGTTGCGCAGCAGCGTCAGGGTGGTCGAGAGGTCGGCCTCCTCGATCCTGGCCGCCGTCACCACGGTGGTGGGCGTGGCCAGCAGGTCTATCTCCTGCCAGAGGCGCCGCCACGCGTCCACGATGGCAGCCCGCAGCCGCTGCGCCTGCACGTAGGCCACCGCCGGCATCAGGGAGGCCATCTCCAGGCGCAGGCGCAGGTCGGGGCCGTAGTCCTGGGGCCGCTGCCGCAGCCAGGGCAGGTGGTAGGCCAGCCCCTCCGAGAGGATGATGGCGCTCACCGCCTGGGGCGCCAGGGCCACGTGGGGCAGGGACACCTCCCGCACCTGGGCGCCCAGCTCGGCTAGCACCTCCACCGCCCGCCGCACCGCCTCGGCCACGTCCTCCTGCGCCCCCTCGAAGAAGTGCTCCCGCGGCAGGCCGATGCGCAGCCCCTTCACGCCCCCGTCCAGCTGGGCGGCGTAGTCGGGCACCGGCACCCGCGCGCAGGCGCGGTCGCGGCCGTCGGGCCCGGCGATGGCCGAAAGCACCAGGGCGCAGTCCTCGGCCGTGCGGCACATGGGGCCCACGTGGTCCAGGCTCCAGGCCAGGGGGATGACACCCCACAGGCTCACCCGCCCGTAGGTGGGCTTCAGACCGGTGATGCCGCACAGGGAGGAGGGGATGCGGATGGAGCCGCCGGTGTCGGTGCCCAGAGTAGCCAGGCACTCCCCCGCCGCCACCGCCGTGGCCGAGCCCCCCGAAGAGCCGCCGGCGATGCGCCCCGTATCCCAGGGGTTGCGCACCGGCCCGTAGTGGGGGTTGACGCTGGTAGCGCCGAAAGCGAACTCGTGCAGGTTCAGCTTCCCCAGCACGACGGCCCCCGCCTCCCGCAGCCGCGCCACGGCGGTGGCGTCCTCCCCCGGCACCCGCTGGGCCAGCACCCGCGAGCCGGCGGTGGTGCGCACCCCGGCCGTGTCCAGCAGGTCCTTGATGGCCACCGGCAGCCCGTGCAGGGGGCCGCGACGCTCCCCCCGGGCCAGCTCCTCGGTGGCGCGCCGCGCCTGGGCCAGGGCCTCCTCGGCCGTCACGGTGATGAAGGAGTTGAGACGGGGCTCCAGCGCCTCGATGCGGCGCAGGCAGGCCTCCGTCAGCTCCAGGGGCGAGAGCTCGCGTCCTTGCAGCAGGCGCGCGGCCTCGGCCAGGGTCAGGGCGGGCAGCGGCGGGGCGCTCATGTCTCCGCCTGCGGCGCGGCGAAGGTGAAAGCCGGGGCGCCTTCGCCCAGGTCGGCGGCGAAGAGGGCGTCCAGGACCTGGGCCACTACCGGCAGGTAGGCGGCCAGGGCGGCGCCGTCCTCGGGGGGCACCTGCAGGCCCAGGCGCCCCAGCAGCGAGCGCACCTGCTCCTCGTCCACTTCTCAGCCCTCCAGCGTCTCGATCTCTTCCTCCTGCACCTGGCCGTCTCGGATGCGGAAGGCCCGCACCACCGGCCGCTGGGGGTCCTTGAGCGAGATGAGCACGTAATACGCCTCGGGCCAGAAGGCCAGGCGCACGTCGGTGGGCGAAGGGTAGGCGTCGCTGAAGGTGTGGGAGTGGTAGATGGCCAGGAAGTCCCACCCCTTCTGCTCGCACTCGCGGTAGACGCGGAAGAGGTCGTTGGGGTCCACCTGGTAGCGGTAGGGGCTCTCCTCAGCGTTGCGACAGCGGAAGAGCTTGGCCGCCTGCCCGTCGGCGCCGGCCACGATGCCGCAGCACTCGTTGGGCGCCTCGGCCAGGGCGTGGGCCACCATCTCATCCAGGAAGCTCTTGGGCAGGCGCAGGGCCATAGGGACGACCTCGGGCGTCGGTCAGGGAATCGGGACGCTTCCGATGCTACGTGTCCCGTCGGTGCCGGTCAAGGCTGGTGTCCCGGTTCCTGGCGGGCCAGACGGCGCATCTCGCGCAGGCGGCGCCGCCGCTCGCCCCGGGGCTCGCCGGGCGGCACCGTGTTCAGCACGTAGAGCAGGGTGGGCAGGCAGGCCACCATGACGGCGATGGCGATGATCTGGGCCGTGCGCAGCCCCGCCCAGACGATGTCGTCCAGGCGCAGGAAGCTCACCCCCAGCCTCATGGCCGAATACAGGAAGGCCCAGGCCAGGAAGATGAGCCCCGGCCGCGTCCCCCTTCGCCACAGGTAGAGGAGCACCAGGAAGATGGCCAGGTCGCCCAGCATCTCGTAGGCCACCGCCGGGTGCTGCACGTGGTCGGGGCCGTAGCGGATGACGCTGGGGCTGTCGGGGTGGGTGTAGCGCACCCCCCAGGGCAGGGAGGTGGGCTCGGCGAAGTGCTCTCCGTTGATGATATCGCCGATGCGCCCCACCGCCATGCCCACGATGGCGCCCATGGCGGCCACGTCGGCCGCCCGCCACTTGCCGGGCACCTTGGCGACCAGGGTGTAGAGCCAGGCGCCCAGGCTGCCGCCGATGAGGGCGCCGTAGATGGAGATGCCGCCGGCGTTGAGGGCGAAGATGCGCCCGGGGTCGTCGCGGAACTGGTCCAGGTTCTCGAGCACGAAGAGGGCGCGGGCGCCGATGATGCCCCCCACCACCAGGGCCAGGGCGGTGTTGTATATGTGGTCCTCGCTGAAGCCAGCGCGACGGGCGAAGTAGGCGGCCACCGTCACCCCCACCACCACCCCTAGGGCGGCCAGCAGCCCGTGCCAGGTCACCTCCACCCCGCCCACCTTGAAGATGACGGGGTCTATGGGGATGCGGATGGCGAGCAGGCTAAGCATCGTCCCCTCCCTGGCGGCGGGCGCGGGCCAGCAGCCGCTGCAGCTCTCGCTCCAGCCCCACCTCGGGCCAGCCCTGGGCGGCCAGGGCGGCGCCGCAAGGCCCGATGCGCGCCCACAGCCTGCGCCGGGGCAGCCACAGGGCCATGACCAGCCCGGCCACCAGCAGGCCGGTGGCGGCCCAGACCAGCGCGTCGCTGCGGTCGCGCCGCACCTGGATGCCGGCGAACTCCCGCTGCCCGAGGAAAGTATACTCGTATCCGCCTGCCTGCGCCGCCTCCCCCGGCCGCAGGGCCAGGGGCCGCTCGGCCGGGCCGATGATGTAGAGGGTCGGGGTGCCGGGCGTCCCCGCCACAGGCACCCTCCCCCCCTCGGCGGCGTTGGCGGTGCCGTAGGCCACGTCGGTCATCTGCAGCAGCGCCCCGTCCCCCTCGCGGCCCGCGGGCAGGGGGAAGCCCGTCACTCTGGCGGCGGGGAGCCGCTCCAGCCGCGCCAGCTCCCACTCCAGGCCGCCCGTCCGCGCGCGCTGCCCCTCCTCCAGGGGTACGGCCCCGCCCCGCTCGCCGGCTGCCACCAGCAGGCGGGGGCGGCCCCGCTCGTCCGTCTGCAGGCCCACCAGGAAGCCCTGGCCGCCCACCGTCAGCGAGGCCAGCGAGACGTCGGCGGGGCCCTGTCCTAGGTCGAGGCGCACCGGCTCCCCCAGCGGCAGCGTGCCCTCGAACAGGACGGTGCCGCTGGCGTCGCGCACCCGCAGGAACGGGGCCGGACGCTGGAACTCGAGGGCCAGCGTCTCGCGGTAGAGGACGTCGCCGCTGCGCAGGTCGCGCACCTGCACCTCGGCGCCATAGCCGAAGTAGCCGGCCTGAAAGAAGCGATAGCCATCGTAGCTGCAGGGGGAGTTGACCGTCACCTGACAGCGCTTCACCAGCTCGCCCTGGCGGTAGATGGCCAGCTCGGAGCGGTATTCGAGGGGCGTCCCCCGCGGATCGAAGCGCCCGACCACGTCCTCCACTCGCACCAGCATCTGCCGGGGGCTGGCCACCGCCGGCAGCACGGGGCGGCTCTGGCCCTCGGCCACCAGGAAGGCCGTGTCGAAGCTGCCGGCGCTGCCGATGGCCGCCGCCACGATGAACAGGGGCACCGCCCCGTGCCCCAGGAGCGTCCCCAGCGACGCCCAGGGGAAGCGGTCGGCGAAGAGGTAGGTCACCGCTCCCTCGCGAAAGGGCACCACCCGGTAGAGGGAGCGGCGCAGGGCAGCGGCCAGCGCCGTGGCGTCCACGGGGCCTTCGGCCTCGAGGCGATGGGGGGCAGTGGCGAAGTAGGAGTCGGGGACGCGCAGCCGCGGGCGCACTATCCCCGCCCATATGCCGGGCAGCCGGCCCACCACGTAGGCGGCGGTGGAGGCCAGCAGCAGCCCCAGCGCGGCGGCGAACCAGGGGGCGTGGAAGACGTCCAGCAGCCCCAGGCGCCAGAGCCAGTCGGCCGCCGGCCCCAGGCGCTGCCGCTGCTGGGCCAGCCAGGCCGCCTCGGCGGCGGCGTCGCCCCGCATCCAGAAGGGTAGCTGGGGCAGCAGCACGCCCAGGAGGGCGAGGCCGGCCACCAGCGCCGTCACCGCCGCCGCCCAGCGGGGGCTCTGCAGCAGCCACCAGAGGGCGCGCAGGGGCGCCGTCAGCGACAGGCCCGTCCGCGTCGCCCGCGCCGAGGGGGCGGCCATCCTACTCCAGCACCTCCCTTATGCGCCGGCCCAGCTCGCTTTCGTCTATGGCCTCCTGCACGTCCCTGCCCTGCCCGCTGGCCACGAAGGGCCCGCGGAACACGCTGCGCACCACCCCCTGCCGGTCTATGAAGAAGGTGGTGGGCAGCCCCAGCAAGCGGTAGGCGTTGGTCACGTCGCCCGTGCGGTCCAGGGCCACGGGGAAGGGGAGGCCGAACTCGCGGGCGAAGCGCCGGGCCGACTCCATGTCCTCCTGCACGTTCACCGCCACCACCACCAGCCCCTGGTCGCGGAACTGCCGGTAGGCCTTTACCAGGAGCGGCATCTCCCGACGGCAGGGCGAGCACCAGGTGGCCCAGAAGTTGACCACCACCGCCTTGCCCCGCAGGTCGCTCAGGCGCAGGTCGCCGCCGTCCAGGGTGGGCAGGACGAAGTCGGGGGCGAGCATCCCCGTTCGCGGGCCCACCTCCAGCCCGGCCGCGACCAGCTCCGGCGGCAGGTCCACCGGGCCGTAGGGCCCGCCGCCGGGGGAAGCGGCCCCATCGCCCCGGGGACGGTATTCCAGCCACCAGATCGCCAGCCCCACCAGGGCGACGACCACCAGGGCGAAGAGGGGGCGTGCCCAGGGCCTCCTTCCCACCGCTCCTCTCGACTCCCCCACCGGCCGCGGGCGGCCTCAGACGCCGGCGTAGCTGTGCAGCCCCGCCACCACCAGGTTCACGGCGAAGTAGGTGAAGAGCACGGCGCCGTAGGCCACCACCAGCAGCACGGCCGACCGGCCGCCCCGCCAGCCCCGCAGCCCCCGCAGGTGCAGGTAGACGCCGTAGATGAGCCAGGTCACCAGGGCCGCCGTCTCCTTGGGATCCCAGCCCCAGTAGCGGCCCCAGGCCGTGTTCCCCCAGTAGGCGCCCAGGGCGATGCCCAGGGCCAGCAGCGGGAAGCCGATGGCCACCGAGCGGAAGGCGATCTCGTCCAGCACCTCCGGCGAGGGCAGGCGAGGGAAGCGACGGCGCTCCCCACCCTGCAGCAGGTAGAGGACGGCGGCACCGAAGGAGAGGCTCAGGGCGGCGTAGGCCAGCACCATCACCCCCACGTGGGCGGCCAGGATGCCCCGACTCTGCAGCGCAGGCACCAGCGGCCGCACCTCGGCGGGGAAGAAGGCCACGTTGGTCGCCAGGAGGGCCAGCACCAGCGGCTGCACCACCGCGCCCAGCGCCCGCTGGCCATACCAGCGCTCGAACAGCACGTAGAAGAGCATGATGGCGCCGGTGAAGGCGGCGGTGAACTCCCACATGTTGGCCCAGGGGGGCCGGTCGCTGGCCTGCCAGCGGGCCGCCAGGGAGACGACCATGGCCAGCAGCGCCCCCCAGGTGGCCCAGGTGCCCAGGCGCCCCAGGGGCTCGGGGAAGCGCTCCCAGGTGGCCACCGTCAGCTGGCCCTGGCCGGGGGTGGCCAGGCGGCGCAGGGAGAGCCAGCCGCCGAAGGCGTAGGCCCAGTAGCCCAGCACGGCCACCGCCGTCAGCCCCAGGGCCACCCAGAGGGCCGTCACCGAAGCCTCTGCCATAGCTCCGGCATCCAGCTTAGCACGGCCCCGCTGCTGGGGCGACTAAGGGGAGAAGGCGCGGCGCAATACGGCCACCAGCTCGTCGTAGGGGAGCCCTTTACCCAGGTAGGAGTCGCCGACGCGGATCTCGAAATGGAGGTGGAACTCGCTGTCGGGCGCCGTCACCTCCTGAGGCGTGCCAGAGTTGCCCACGTAGGCGATGACCTGCCCCGCCTCCACCCGCGCCCCCACCCGCACCTCCGGCGCGATGGCGTCCAGGTGGGCGTAGCGGGTGACCACGCCGCCGCCGTGGTCTATCCACACCTGGCGCCCCCGGAACCTGTCCAGGGCCTGCTCGTCGGTGTAGCCCTGGGACTGGCTGCGGCGCAGGAGCTCGTCCAGCTCTTGGGGGGTCAGGGGGCGGTAGTCGTGGTCGGCGCGGACGACCACGCCCGCCTTGGCCGCCAGCACCGGCGTCCCCCTGCCGATGCGGGCGCAGGCGAGGCCGTCGTAGAAGTCCACCCCCTCGTGGATGCCGGCGCGGTAGGGGCGGGGGGCGTTGGGCAGCAGGTTGGGGGAGGTGGGGAGGCAGGCGCCCTCGATGGGCATGCGGAAACCCGTCAGCACCGGCGTGGGCGTCGGGGTCGGGGTGGGCGGGGGAGTGGGTGTGGGGGTAGACGGCACGGGGGTGGGGCTGGCGCCAGCCGTGGGGGTGGGCGTTGTCGCGGGGTGGGGGTTGTCGGGAGTGTTCGGGGTGGGGCCGCCGCCACAGGCCGCCAGCACCAGTAGCAGGGCGGCTGCGGCCGCAGCCCTAGGAGGACACAGAGTAGCCCTCCTCGGCCATCGCCTGCACGATGTCGTCCAGCGACGCCCGACCGGGGTCGTAGCGCACCACCACCTGCTGCGACTGGGGGTCGCCGGAGACGAACTCGACCCCCGGCAGGGCCGTCACCGCCTTGCGGATGGCGGCGATGCAGTGGTCGCAGGAGATGTTGGGCGAGTGGAGGGTCACCTGTTCCGCGGCCATGCTCTCAGACCTCCCAGGGCACGTGCCCATCTTCCCAGTATAGGGCGGCGACGGGCCAGCCGCAGCGCCCGTCGGTGGGCGGCCCAGGCCAGGGCGTCCTCCAGCGGCGACAGGCGCGCCTCGCCGTAGCGGCGGGCCAGGGCCAGAGCGATGAGGTGATCGGCGAAGTGCGGGTTCTTGGGCAGGAGGGGGCCGTGCAGGTAGGTGCCGAAGGCGTTCTTGTAGACGGCGCCCTCGCCCCCGTCCTGGCCGTTGTTGCCGAAGCCGGCCAGCACCCGCCCCAGCGGGCTGGCAGCAGGCCCCAGGTAGGTGCGCCCGCCGTGGTTCTCGAACCCCACCAGGGTGCCGCCCTGCCAGCGCACGGCCACGTTGCCGATGAAGCGCCGGGCGCCCGGCCCGGGGTGGACCGTCCAGGCGTCGAACAGCCCCAGCCCAGGCAGCTCCTCGCCCTCGGCCGAGCGGTAGAAGCGCCCCAGGAGCTGGTATCCCCCGCAGACGGCCAGCACCACCGCCCCCTCCTCGGCCGCCTCCCTGAGGGCGGGGCCCTTCTGCAGGGCCAGGTCGCGGGCCACCAGCCGCTGCTCCCTGTCCTGGGCGCCCCCCAGAAAGAAGAGGTCGTAGGCGGCCGGCTGGAGGCGGTCGCCCGGCCCCAGCTCCTCCACCGCCAGCTCGATGCCGCGGGCGGCGCAGCGCTCCCTCAGCACGATGATGTTGCCCCGGTCGCCGTAGACGTTCATGTGCTTGGGGTAGAGCCAGGCCAGGCGCAGCCTCATGTGGCCGCCTCCTCCCAAAAGCGGGGGCGACCGGCCCAGCGGGCCAGCACCTCCCGCACCTGCAGGAGCGCCGTGTAGGTGGGGAGGACGTGCAGGGTGGCACCCGGCGGCGTCCGCTCCAGGGCCAGGTGCAGGGCCGCCACCGGTCGTCGCTCCACCGTCAGCTCGCCGCCGATGCGGGCGTAGTGCAGGCGCAGGGCCAGGTCTTCGGCCCGGCTGCCCGAGGCCACCGCCCAGGCCACCCGCCCCGACAGCAGCTCGAAGTCCACGTCCCAGATCCAGGAGACGTCGCGGCCGTCGGCCAGGCCGTCGTTGAGGAAGAGGGCCAGGCGCAGGCGTCCGGGACGACCGCACAGGGTGCGCAGCACCTGGTTCAGGCCGGCCGGGTTCTTGGCCAGCACCACCTGCACCTCGCGCCCCCGCAGCGACAGCCGCTCCTGCCGCCCGAAGGCGCCGCCGAAGCGCGAGACCCCCTCCTCCACCGCCGACCAGGGAAGGCCCAGGGCCAGGGCCGCCGCCACGGCCGCCAGGGTGTCGTGGGCGGCATAGGTCCCCTCCAGGGGCAGGGCGAGGGTGCGCTGGGAGCCGTCGGGCAGGCGCAGCCGCAGCAGGCGGCCCTCGAGGGCGCCCTCCAGGTGCGGCTGGGGGCGGGCGAGGCCGCATTCGGGGCAGCGCCAGAGCCCCAGGTGAGCGTAGTGCACCGCGTCGTAGGCCAGCTCGCCGCCGCAGGACGGACACCAGCGGGCGTCGGCGGCGTGTTCGGGGGCGGGCAGCGAGTGGGGGCCGGGGGCGAGGCCGTAGAGGAGCACCGGCCCCCGCGCCTCCCCCGCCAGCGAAGCCACGGCGGGGTCATCGGCGTCCAGCACCAGGGCAGCGGCCGGCCCCACGTCGGCGACGGCACCCCGCCAGAGCGCAGCCACGTGGTCCACCTCGCCGTAGCGGTCGAGCTGGTCGCGGAACAGGTTCAGGAAGACGACGGCGCGCGGCGACAGGAGGCGCGCCGCCTCGGGCAGGGTCGCCTCGTCCACCTCGAAGACGCCCAGGGCGCGCGCGGCCTCGCGCAGGCGGCCGTCGCTGGCGGCGGCCTGGCAGAGGGCGGCGGCGATGCCCCGCACCAGGTTGGAGCCGGCGGCGTTGGCCACCGGCCGCAGCCCCGCCGCCCGGGCCATGCCGGCGACCAGGCGGGCGGTGGTGGTCTTGCCGTTGGTGCCCGTCACCAGCAGGCAGCCCTGGCCCAGGCGGGCGGCCAGGCGGGCCACCACGGCGCCGTCCAGGCGCAGGGCCACCAGCCCGGGGAGGGCCGTCCCGCCGCCCAGCCCCAGCCTCCGCACCAGGAAGGAGGCGCCCTTGGCCGCCAGCACCGCCGCGTCCACGTTCCCGCTCCTGAGGGATGGCCTCTGCCGCGCCGCCCTAGCGGTTGGCCAGGGAATAGAGCTCCATCAGCTCGGCCACCACCTGGTCTTCGCGGCCCTGGCGGATGCCCTCGATGACGCAGGTGTGGAGGTGGCCGTCGAGGATGAGGGCCTCCAGCTTCTCGATGGCGCGGCGCACGGCGTAGGTCTGGCGCAGGATGTCGGGACAGTATTTGTCCTCCTCGATCATGCGCCGGATGCCCTGCAGGTGCCCCTCGATATAGCTGAGGCGCTTGAGGGCCTCGTTGCGGACGCTGTCCTTCATGGCATCGCCTCCAGACCCTTCCCCTGGGGGGAGGGGTCTAAGGCCATCGTAGCCCGGCATCCTGCCGCGGTCAATGCCCGTCGGCTACGGCTTCAGCAGCACCTTGATGCAGCCCTCGCGCCGCTGGGCGAACATCTCGTAGCCCCGGGGGGCCTCCGCCAGGGGCAGCACGTGGGTGACGATGACCGACGGGTCCAGCTTCCCCTCGGCTATCAGCCTTAGGAGGCGGGCCATGTAGTTCTTGGAGGGGCAGATGCCGGTGCGGAAGGAGATGTCCCGCAGGAAGGCCTGGAAGAGGGGGAAGGGGAACTCGGGCTCCGAGTAGACCCCCACCACCGACACGCAGCCGCCGCCCCGCACGTAGCTGAAGCACGAGCGCACCGACTCCTGGTGCCCCACCGCCTCGATGACCACGTCGGCGCCGCGTCCCTCGGTGTGCTCCCGCACCACCGAGAGGGGGTCCTGCTTGCTCATGTCCACGGCCAGGGAGCCCAGGCGCCGGGCCATTTCCAGCCGCTCGGGCACCGAGTCTATGGCGATGACCGCTGCCGGCCCGAACAGCCGCGCCGTCATCTGGGCGAAGAGGCCCACCGGCCCGCAGCCCACCACTACCACCACGTCGCCGGGCTGGATGCCCCCCATCTCGCAGGCGAAGTAGCCCGTGGCCAGGATGTCCCCCACGAAGATGGCCTTCTCGTCGGGCACCCCCTCGGGCACCTTCTCCAGGGTGAAGTGGCCGAAGGGCACCCGCATGTATTCGGCCTGGGCGCCCGGGGCCAGGCCGAAGCCCAGTATCTGCTGTTGGGTGCACTGGCTGGGCCACCCCTTGCGGCAGAAGAAGCACTCGCCGCAACTGGCCACGAAGGCCCCCACCACCCGGTCGCCGCGACGGAAGTTGCTCACCGCCTCCCCCACCTCCTCCACCACCCCCACGTATTCGTGGCCCAGCACCCAGCCGGTCAGGGGGAAGGGCATGCGACCGTTGTAGACGTGCAGGTCGGAGCCGCAGATGGCCGCCGTGGTGACGCGGACGATGACGTCGGTGGGCTGCTCGATCCTGGGCTCCGGCACGTCCTTGACCGCGACCTGGAAGGGGCCCTCGAAGGTGACAGCTTTCATGGCAGCGACCTCCGGCAGAAGTTCTTAGGCGGCGCTAGGGGAAAGCACCACGACCATACCCCCGCCCCCGTGCCCCTGTCAACCGCGCAGGAGGGGGCGCAGGCGCTCGGGATAGTTGGTGACGATGCCAGCGGGCGCCAGCGTGAGCAGCCGCTGCAGGTCGCGGGGGTCGTCGGCCGTCCAGGCGTAGAGCAGGAGCCCGGCCTCCCGCACGGCCGCCGCCACCCGCCGCGTCAACGCCTCGTGGCGGACGCTCAGGCCCGCTGTCCCCACCTCCCGCGCCAGGCGCAGCGGCTCGGGCCAGCGTCCCATCGCCTCCGCCCCCACCAGCAGCACCCGTCGCCGCCGCGGCGCCATGCGGCCCACCCTCGCCAGGACAGCGGGGAGGAAGCTCCAGACCTCGGCCCCTTCGTCCCCCAGGGGGGCGAGGGCCGCCTCCACCTGCGCCTCGATGCCCACCTCCTTCAGCTCGGCCACCAGCAGGGCGCGGCCCCGCACCGCCGCCACCACCTCGGCCAGGGTGGGCACCCGCTGACCCTGGCCGGCGTCCAGGGCGCGCACGGCTGACAGCGGCAGGGAGCGCAGCGGACCGCGGCCGTCGGTGGTGCGGTCCAGCGTCTCGTCGTGCAGGAGCACGGGCACGCCGTCGGCGGTGGCGCGCACGTCCACCTCCACGGCGTCGGCGCCCAGGGCAAGCGCCTTCTCCACCCCGGCCAGGGTGTTCTCGGGGGCATGGCCGGCGCAGGCGGCGTGGCTGATGACCAGGGGTGGGCGGGCCATCGAAAAAAGTCCTGGCGCTCGCTCAGGGTAATTGACGTGTCATTGCCATTACGAATATAATCTGGCCGCACCGCAACAGCAGCCTCGGAGGGGGAGGCCATGAACGCGAAAGCAGCTAGCTTGCGTCGCGTCCTCTTGCTCGTCCCGCTTCTGCTCCTGGGCGCCCTGGCGGTCAGCTGCGGGGAGGAGGCGGCGGCCCCGGGGCCGGGCTCGCCGGCGGTGCCGGTGGAGCCGGGACAGTTGCGCATCGGCCTGCTGGTGCCCTTCACCGGCGCGCTGGCGCCCTTCGGCCCCGACTTCGCCAACGCCGCCAACCTGGCCATCGAGCACATCAACGCCGCTGGCGGCGTGCTGGGCAAGCCGGTGCGCCTGATCGTCGGCGACGACGGCACCAACCCCGACCAGGGGGTGGCCGAGGCCCGCCGCCTGGTGGACATCGAGCGGGTGCACGCCATCGTGGGGGCGGCGGCCAGCGGCGTCACGCTGCCCATCGCCGAGAGCGTCACCGTGCCCAAGAAGATCCTGCAGATCTCGCCCTCGGCCACCTCGCCAGCCCTGACCACCCTCAGGGACGACGACTTCCTCTTCCGCACGCCCATATCCGACGCCGCCCAGGGGGTGGTGCTGGCGCGGCTGGCGCGGGAGCTGGGCTTCTCCAGGGTCTGCACCATGTATGTGAACAACGCCTACGGCCAGGGGCTGAGCGAGACCTTCGCCCGCACCTTCCAGCAACTGGGCGGCAGCGTCACCGCCCAGGTCTCCCACACGGCCACCACTGCCCCCAGCTACCTGTCGGAGCTGCAGCGCTGCGTCAGCGGCGGCCCCGAGGCCCTCATCGCCATCAGCTACCCGGAGGGGCAGGCCGACGTCTACCTGCGGGAGGCGCTGGAGCGTAACCTGGTGCGCAACTTCGTCTTCGTGGACGGCACCAAGTCGCCCGACCTGTTCGCCAAGCTGGGCTGGGACCGCTTCAACGGCATGAAGGGGACGGCCCCGGGCGCCCTGCAGACCGACGCCGGCCGCCGCTTCGACGACCTGTTCGAGCAGAAGTATCGCTATCGCTACCAGAACCCCTTCGTGCGCGAGTCCTACGACGCCGTCATGGTCATCGCCCTGGCGGCCGAGAAGGCCCAGTCCACCGACCCGTCCAAGATCCGCGACGCCCTGCGCGACATCGCTAACGCCCCCGGGCGCAAGTTCGGCCCGGGGCCCGACGACGTGAAGGCTGCCCTGGAGGCCATCCGCCGCGGCGAGGACATAGACTACGACGGCGCCTCCGGCTCGGTGGAGTTCGACCGCAACGGTGACGTCACCGTGGGCGCCATCGAAATCTGGCGGGTGGACGGCGGCGCCCGCCGCCTGGTGACCGAGTCCGTCTACCGCGTGGACCTGAGCAAGAGCCCGCCCGAGGTGAACCGCGTGCAGTAGCCGACGGCGGGACGGTCAGGAGGTGGGGGTGCGGTCGCCCGACGGCCGCGCCCCCACTGCTTCCGGTGGCCGCCGCAGCAGCCTCTCCACCCAGATGGAGACCCGGCGCTCCTCGGGCAGCAGCCCCTGGGGGCGCAGGAGCAGCACCGCCACCAGCAGGCCCCCCAGCACCATATCGCGGATGTAGAAGATGCGGTTGCGCAGCGCCTCGGGCAGCGGGTAGCCCAGCAGCTGCAGGCTGACGATCCACAGCCCCCAGACCACGTAGGCCCCCAGGACGGCCCCGCGGTTGTTGCCGCTCCCCCCCACGATGAGCATGGCCCAGAAGATGAAGGTGCCGGCGAAGTGGGTGAAGGTGTCCGGGGACACGGCGCCCCGCTCGTAGGCGTAGACGGCGCCCCCCAGCCCCATGATCATAGCTCCCACCACGAAGGCCTGCCGCCGGAAGGCGGTCACGTCCTTGCCGCTGGCGGCGGTGGCCGTCTCGTCCTCGCGCAGGGCCCGCAGCACCCGCCCCCAGGGGGAGCGCACCGCCCTCTCGGTGGCCAGAAAGACCAGGGCCAGCACCACCAGCGCCAGCAGCAGGTAGAAGTATTCGTAGTTATCGGGGCTGAAGAAGCTGTAGAAGGGGCGGGGTATCCCTTTCAGCCCCCGCTCGCTGTTCACCAGCCCCCGCTCGGCCACCACCACGTTGCGCATCAGCTCGGCCACGCCGATGGTGGCGATGGCCAGATAGTCCTCGCGCAGGCGCAGGGCAGGGAAGGACAGCAGGTAGGCCAGCAGCCCGCACATGAGGGAGGCCACGGCCGCCCCCACCACGAAGGGCACCCACTCCTCCCCCTGCAGGAAGGGGGGCGAGAGCTTCGGCCCCAGCCCGCCCACGTAGGTGTCGAACCCGCCCGCTGCCGGCTCCGTGGTGAAGGCGGCGGCGGCGTAGGCCCCCAGCATGAAAAAGGCCACCACCCCGAAGTTGAACACGCCCGCGTAGCCCCACTGCACGTTCAGGCCCAGGGTGAAGAGGGAATAGATGGCTACCGTCACGGCGAAGGCGGCCAGAAAGCTCAGCACCCCGCCCCAGTCCCAGCCCGAGCGCTCGGCGGGCATGATGACCACCGCCGCCGTGACGGCCAGGAAGGCCGCCAGGGTCAGCCAGCCGCCGCGCCCCCTCACGTCCGCGCCCCCATCAGGCCCCGCGGCCGCAACAGCAGGATGGCGATGAGGATGACGAAGGCGACCCCCGGCTTGTAGGTGGGGTCGAGCTGGCGACCGAAGAACTCCCAGCCCACCGACGACTCCTGGGCCACCGCCACCACCAGCGCCCCCACCAGCGCCCCCAGCGGATGGCCGATGCCCCCCAGGATGGCCCCGGCGAACACCGGCAGCAGGATGACGAAGCCCAGCTGGGGGTTGAGCTGGGCCTGCAGGGCCAGCAGCACCCCGGCCACGGCGATCAGCGCCCCGGCCACCACCCATGTCCAGACCACGATGCGCTCGGTGTCTATGCCCGAGACGCGGGCCAGGTCGGGGTTGTCGGCCAGGGCGCGCATCGCCTTGCCCAGGCGGGTGCGGAACAGCAGCAGGTAGACCAGGCCCGCCAGGGCCACCGCCACCGCGAAGGTGAAGACCTGGTCCGACTTCAGCAGCACCCCGAAGGGGAAGCGGTGGGCCGGGAACACCCCCTCCACGTAGAGACGGGGGTTCGGGCCCCAGAGCATGAGCATCAGGCTGCGCAGGCCGATGGCCAGCCCCAGCGAGGCCACGGCGAAGATGACCACCCCCGCCCGCCGCCGACGCAGGGGCCGGTAGACGGCCCGGTCCAGCCCGATGCACAGTAGGGCCAGCGCCACCGCCGCCACCGCCGTGGCCAGGGGCAGCCCGTAGCCGAAGGTGAGGTCGCCCAGGCGCTCGGTGGCGCCCGGCAGCGAGTCCAGGGCGCGGGGCAGTTGCACGTCCCGGCGCGTCCCCAGCACCGCCCCTGTCAGGGCGAAGTAGGCCACGTAGGCCCCCAGCATCATCAGGTCGCCATGAGCGAAGTTGGCGAAGCGCAGCACGCCGTAGATGAGGGTCAGCCCCAGGGCAGCTAGGGCATAGACGCTGCCCACCACCAGCCCCACGGCGAAGTGGTCGGGGCTGGTCACCGCCGCCCCCGCCAGGAAGGAGAGCACCAGCGCCCAGAGGACGACGCCAGCGATGGCGTCGGCGCGGTAGCGCAGCCCCTGCCAGCCCGTCTCGGCCAGGGTGCGGGCGCGGGCCAGGGCGGTCATCCTACTCCCCCAGGTAGACCCGTGCCACCTCTTCGCTGGCCAGCAGCTCCTGGGCGGGGCCCTCCAGACGGTTCTGCCCCATGGCCAGCACGTAGGCCCGGTGGGCGAGCTTCAGGGCCGCGCGGGCGTTCTGCTCCACCATCAGCATGGCCACGCCCGTGCCGTTGATCTCCTGCACTTTGGCGAAGAGGGCCTCCACGGCACGGGGGGCCAGGCCCGCCGAGGGCTCATCCAGCAGCAGCACCTGCGGGTCGAGCATCAAGGCACGGGCCAGGGCCAGCATCTGCCGCTGGCCGCCCGAGAGCCTTCCGGCCCGCTCGCGGCGGCGCCGGGCCAGTTCGGGGAAGAGGGCGAAGGCCCGCTCCATGCGCTCCCGCGCCCGGCCCCCCAGCAGGTAGCCGCCCATCTCCAGGTTCTCCTGCACCGTCAGAGAGGGGAAGACGTTATCGGCCTGGGGCACGTAGCAGACGCCCCTGGCCACCACCTGTTCCGGCGGCAGGCCGGTGATGTCCTCCCGGCGCAGGATCACCCGTCCCGCCCGCGGCCGCACCAGCCCGACGATGGCCTTCATCAGGGTGGACTTGCCGGCGCCGTTGGGACCGATGACGGCCACCATCTCCCCCTGGCCCACTCGCAGGGTGACGCCGTGCAGTATCTCCACCTCGCCGTAGCCGGCCACCAGGTCGCGCACTTCAAGGACGTTGGCGTTGGAGGTATTGGCCGCCAAGATAGGCCTCCAGCACGCGCTCGTCGGCGCGGATCTCGTCGGGGGTGCCCTCGGCTATCTTCTCGCCGCTGCTCATGACGATGATGGGATTGCACAGACGCATCACCAGGTCCATGTCGTGCTCGATGATGAAGAAGGTGATGCCTCGCCCGTGACAGAGCTCCTCGATGGCCGCCACCAGGCGGCGCAGCAGCACCGGGTTGACGCCGGCCCCCGGCTCGTCCAGCAGCACCAGCTGCGGGTCGCACATGAGGGTGCGGGCCAGCTCCAGCAGCTTCTTCTGCCCGGCCGAGAGGTTGGCGGCGTATTCGTCCCGCAGGTGGGCCAGGTCCAGGAACTCCAGCACCGACATGGCCTTCGCGAATATCTCCTCTTCCTGGCGGGCCACCTGTCCGGGCAGCAGCCAGACGTTCCACAGCCGCTCCCCCTTCTGCTCCGGCGGCACCAGCATCAGGTTCTCCAGCACGGTCATGCTGGCCAGGGGACGCGGAATCTGGAAGGTGCGGGCGATGCCGCGACGGAAGACCTTGTGGGGCGGCAGGCCGTCTATGCGCTCGCCCCGGAAGTAGATAGCGCCGGCGGCGGGACGCAGGAAGCCCGTGATCAGATTGAAGAGGGTCGTCTTGCCGGCGCCGTTGGGCCCGATGAGGCCGGTGATGGTGCCCTGCCGCACCTGCAGGGTGCAACGGTTCACGGCCAGAAGGCCATCGAAGGCCTTGACCAGGTCGCGGGTCTCCAGCAGGGGCGCCTGAGCGGACTGCATCGTTTCCGCCCGAAGCTGCTCCCTTCGGGCCGAACTCAGTATATTTGGCCCAATGTGTGTGTCAATCGTTGCAGCGGGGCACCTCAGAGGGGAACTATGGCGCGGATGTAGTGATAGTGGCAGGAGACGCGACTGCCAGGCCTCCCCTCCGGCTCCACCACCGCCACCAGTCCGTCCAGGGCCTCGATGGCCCCCACCAGGGTGCCGACCAGGCTCTCGCCCAGGGGACAGCCGGGCTCAAGCTCCAGTCGCACCCGCCGCCCGACGTGCTGCTGCAGCTCCTGGGGCGAGAGACGCCCCGAAAGGCTGCGCGCTGCCATGGCTCGACCTCCTTCCCCGTTGCCGCCGCCATCATACCACAGCGGTTGACGTCGCGCCGGGGCAGGGGCCATCTTAGCGCCGGAGCCATGGACGCGACGGAGCCCCTCGGCGAGCGGCTGCTCGCCCTCTACCGCCTGCTGCACGCCGCCTACGGCCCCCAGCACTGGTGGCCCGCCGAGACGCCCTTCGAGGTGATGGTGGGCGCCGTGCTCACTCAGGCGGCGGCCTGGAGCAACGTGGAGCGGGCCATCGCCCGCCTGAAGGGGGCGGGGGCCCTGTTACCCCAGGCGATCCTCGCCCTGCCCGACGCCCGCCTGGCCGAGCTGATCCGGCCCGCCGGCTACTTCAACGCCAAGGCGCGCAAGCTGAAGGCCCTCTGCGCCCTCATTGTGGAGCGCTTCGGGGGCGACCTGGCGGCCATGCTCTCCCACGACCCCGAAGACCTGCGCCGCCTCCTCCTGGCCACCTACGGCATCGGCCCCGAGACGGCCGACTCGATACTGCTCTACGCCGCCGGTCGCCCTTACTTCGTGGTGGACGCCTACACCGTGCGCCTCTTCCGCCGTTTGCAGATGGGGCCGGAGGGCGGCAGCTATCGGGAGTGGCAGCGCTTCTTCATGGAGCACCTGCCGCGGGACGCCGCGCTCTACAACGAGTATCACGCCCTGGTTGTCCGTCACGGCAAGGAGAGGTGTCGCGCCCGGCCACGCTGTCCGGGCTGCCCGGCGCTGGAGATGTGTCCGACCGGCCAGGGGGCTGTCGCCAGGGGACGCGTAACGTAGGGGAGGGCGAAGGCGTCGTTTCGGTCGGGTCCAACCCTCCCTCCCCATTGGGCCCGGACGGGGCAGGCAGCGGCGGCCTGCCCCGTCCGTTTTCTCGACGTCCACCACCGCCCTGGTTCTGCTCGCCCATGCCCAATATGGGACCACGAGCCTGTTCCCACCGCTTTCTCGACGTCCACCACCGCCCTAGTCGTGCCCGCTTATGCGCGACATGAGAGACGAGGCTGTTCCACTGCTTTCTCGGACGCTCACCGCCGCCCGTGCTCCCCACGGGGGTGGGATAATGGACGGGGCATGGAGATCGCCATCGTCGGCCTGGAGAAAGCGGGCAAGAGCACCCTCCTGCGCGCCCTGGCCGGCCCCAGGGCGGGCGCCCACGGCCGCCAGGAGCGGGTGGCCTCCGTCCACCTGCCCGACCATCGCCTCGACGCCCTGGCCGCCCTCTTCCGCCCCAAGAAGGTGACCCACCCCGAGGCCGTCCTCCACGACCTCCCCTCCTGGCCCCTGTCGGGGAAGGGGCCGGGAGGCGAGACGGCCGCCGCTCTCTCGCGCGCCGACGTCCTGCTGGCCGTGCTGCGCGCCTTCGCCCGCGACGACGTCCCCCACCCCCTGGGCCGCACCGACCCCGAGGCCGATTTCCAGGCCCTCTCCCTGGAGCTGACCTATCACGACCTGGGGGTGCTGGAGCGAAGGCTGGAGCGGCTGGAGAAGGTGGCCCGCACCGGCCCGCCCGCCGAGCGGGAGGCCGCCCAGCGGGAGCGGCCCGCCCTCCTGCGCGCCCGCCAGGCGCTGGAGGCCGAGCGCCCCCTGCGCGAGGAAGACCTTTCGCCCGACGAGCGCAAGGCCCTGGCCCCCTACGGCCTCCTCACCCTGAAGCCCCTGCTGGCTGTGGTCAACGTGGGCGAGGAGCAGGCGCAGGAGGGCGCTGCCCTGGCCGAGGCGCTCCAGGGGCGGCACGGGGGGCAGCGCACCGCCTTCTTCGCCCTCTGCGCCCAGGCCGAGGCGGAGCTGCGGGAGCTTCCCCCCGACGAGGCCGAGGCCTTCCGCCGCGAACTGGGGCTCCCCCAAGACCCCGTGCCCGCCCTCTACCGGCGCCTGCTGCGGACGGCGGGGCTGGTCACCTTCTACACGGTGGTGGGGGAGGAGTGCCGCGCCTGGCTGCTGCCCGAAGGCGCCAGCGCCCTGGACGCCGCCGCCAAGATCCACACCGACCTGGCCCGCGGCTTCATCCGCGCCGAGGTGGTGCCCTGCAACGTTCTCCTGGAGGCCGGCTCCCTGGCCGAGGCCCGCGCCAGGGGGCTGCTGCGCAACGAGGGCAAGGGCTACCGCGTGCAGGACGGCGACGTCCTCCACGTGCTGTTCCACGTCTAGCGCCGCAGCGAGTCCACCCAGGCCGGCTGGCGAGCGTCGGGCACGGCGTCGTAATAGGGCACGTAGGGCTTCAGGTCCAGCACCGGCGTCCCGTTTATGGCGTCCAGCCCCAGCACCCGTAGCACGTTGCCCCGCACCGACAAGAGCCTCGTCACCGTCAGCCCCACCGGGTTGGGGCGCAACTGCGTGCGGGTGGCGAACATCCCCTGCAGGGGCAGGTCCTGGCGGTCGCGAGGGTGCAACTGCAGGCGAGTGCCCCGCAAATGGGGCGGGATGCGGTGCAGCCAGAACAGGACGTAGATGTGCGAGTAGTCGCCCAGGCCCAGCAGGGCCGGCGCCAGTTCGGGGCGCAGCACGATGCGCGACTCCACCGCCTCCCAGCCCTCGGGCATGGGCTCCGACACCCGGTTGCGCACCACGCCGATGGGCACCAGGGTCACCTCGGGCAGGGGGCCGGGCTCCTCCGGCCTCGGTTGCAGGAGCCTGCGCAGCCAGTCCAGCATGGCTATCACCTCACAGCAGCACGGGCAGGGGGTCGGCGATGCTCACCTGGCGGGGATCCACGCGGCAGCGGTAGGCCAGCACCCGCACGCCGGCCTCGGCCGCCGCCCGCAGCGCCCGGGCGAAGCGCGGGTCGGCCTCGCGGTGGGGAGCGAAGGCGCGGGCGTCCTCCCGCTGCACGATGAAAACCACCGCCGCCCCCTTCCCTTCGGCGGCGGCACCGGCCAGCGCCTCCAGGTGCCTGCGCCCCCGCTCGGTGGGCGCATCCGGGAAGAGGCCGACGCCGTCCTCCACCAGCGTCACCGACTTGGTCTCCACCAGGAGCGGCCCGCGCGGACACTCCAGCAGGAAGTCCAGGCGCGTCCCGCCGTAGAAGACCTCGCTTCGGGCGACGCGGCAGCCGCGGAAAGCGACGAGCCGCCCCTCGGCCAGGGCCTCGCGGAAGAGGGCGTTGGGCAGCCGCGCATCGGCCGAGACCCACAGGCCGTCCACGCAGACCAGGGCCAGGTCGTAGGCCGTCTTGCGCCCGGGGCCTTCCCTGGGCACCAGCAGCACGCGCGCGCCGGGAAGCATCAGCTCGTGCAGGCGACCGGAGTTGGCCAGGTGCGCCCGTGCGGGCTTCCCCGCCAGGAGCACCTCCACGGCGAAGCGGTTGAGACGGCGCACCAGGGTGGCCGATACTAGGCCCTGGGGCAGACGCACGGCCCCATTGTAGGGCAGCGACCATTGGCGCATAAGGGCCCCGACGGACGAGGCTCGTCGCCCCTCACCGGGGCGGCCATCGTCGCCGCCGCCTTCCAGTTCGTGCTGCTCCTGGGGGCGGCAGACCTCCTGGCCGACGCCACCTACGAGGGCGGCCGCAGCGTGGTGGGCCCCTTCCTGGGAGCGCTGGGGGCCAGCGCCGCCGCCGTCTCCGTCCTCTCCGGCCTGGGGGAGATGGCCGGCCACGTGCTGCGGCTGGCCTCCGGCTACCTCTCCGACCGCACCCAGCGCCCCTGGGCCATCGCCCTCTGGGGCTACGCCCTGAACCTGCTATCGGTGCCCGCTCTGGCCCTGGTGGGCCACTGGCAGACGGGCGCCGTGCTGGTGGTGGCCGAACGGGCGGGAAGGGGCATCCGCGCCCCCGCCCGCGACCTGATGCTCTCCCACGCCGCCAGCAGGGTCGGCTTCGGCTGGGCCTTCGGCCTGCACGAGGCCCTCGACCAGATAGGGGCCGTGTCGGGCCCCCTCCTGGTCTCGCTGGTGCTCTACCTGGGCGGCGACTATCGCGACGCCTTCGCCACCCTGCTCCTGCCCGCCCTGGCCTGCCTCTCCCTCATGTTCGTGGCCAGCCTGCGTTACCCGCGCACCGCCGTGCTGGAGGCGCCCTCGCCCGTCTCGGAGGCCGACGCCCGCCTGCCGCGCCTCTTCTGGCTCTACCTGGCCGGCTCGGCGCTGGTGGCGGCCGGCTATGCCGACTTCCCCCTGCTGGCCCTGCACCTGGAGCGGCAGGGCGAGGTGGCTGCCTCCTGGCTGCCGGCCATCTACGCCGTGGCCATGGGGGTGGACGCCCTGGCCGCTTTGGCCCTGGGGAGGCTGTTCGACCGCCTGGGACTGGCGGCGGTGGCGCTGGGCGCCGCCCTCTCGGCGCCGGCCGTGCCCCTCTTCCTGGCCGGGGGCGGGCCGCCGCTGCTGGTGCTGGGGGCGGCCCTGTGGGGCACCGGCATCGCCGCCCAGGAATCGGTGATGAGGGCAGCGGTGGCGGCGCTGGTGCCCAGGGCGCGGCGCGGCTCCGCCTTCGGCCTGTTCAATTCGGCCTACGGCGTGTCCTGGTTCGCCGGCAGCGCCCTGTTGGGGGTGCTCTACGGCCTGTCGCTGCCCGCCCTGGCTGCCCTCTGCGCCGCCGCCCAGGTGCTGGCCGCCCTCGTCTTCCTGGGCGTGTCGCGGCGGGCAGGGCCGGCGCCCGCCGTCCCCGTCGGTGACTAGAAACAGCGAGGTTGTGGCGCCTTTGGGACGGTGTCTCAGGCGCATGTTTGTGCTAAAATGAACCCAGACCGCCCGTTTCCGCCGCAGGAGGCCCATGAGCGATAACACGTCCGGTTCCTACACCGCTGCCGACATCCAGGTGCTGGAAGGGCTGGAGGCCGTCCGCCGCCGGCCCGGCATGTATATCGGCTCCACCGACGCCCGCGGCCTCCACCACCTGGTCTACGAGATCGTGGACAACTCTATTGACGAGGCCATGGCCGGCTTCTGCGATAGGGTGGAGGTGGTCATCGAGAAGGACGGCGGCGTGCTGGTGCGCGACAACGGCCGCGGCATCCCGGTAGACCTGCACCCCCGCACCGGCCGCTCCGCCCTGGAGACGGTGATGACCCAGCTCCATGCCGGCGGCAAGTTCGACCGCCAGGCCTACAAGGTGTCGGGTGGGCTGCACGGCGTGGGCGCGGCGGTGGTCAACGCCCTTTCGGAGCGGCTGTGGGTGGAAGTGCGCCGCGACGGGAAGGTCTACCGTCAGGAATACGAGCGGGGGCGGCCCCTGGGCGACGTGCAGGTGGTGGGCGCGGCCCGCGACGGCGAGACGGGCACCACCACCTGGTTCCGCCCCGACCCCCAGATCTTCCCCAACCGCGACTTCGACTTCGACACCCTGGCCCAGCGCCTGCGGGAGATGGCCTTCCTCACCAAGGGCGTCTGGATACACTTCCGCGACGAGCGCAGCGGCCGCGAGACCAACTACTACTTCGAGGGCGGCATCCGCTCCTTCGTCCAGCGCCTCAACCGCGGCCGCCGCGTCCTGCACGAGCCCATCTACTTCGAGCGCACCGTCAACGGCACCATCGTCGAGGTGGCCATCCAGTATAACGACGGCTACAGCGACTCCACCTACGCCTTCGCCAACTGCATCAACACCATTGACGGCGGCACCCACCTGACGGGCTTCCGCAGCGCCCTCACCCGCGTCCTGAACGACTATGCCCGCCGCCAGAAGCTGCTGAAGGACGACGACCCCAACCTGAGCGGCGACGACGTGCGCGAGGGCCTCACCGCCGTCGTCAGCGTCAAGATCCCCGAGCCCCAGTTCGAGGGACAGACCAAGACGCGCCTGGGCAACGCCGAGGTGAAGGGGCAGGTGGAGTCGGTGGTGGCCGAGGAGCTGGCCCGCTGGCTGGAGGAGCATCCCAGCGGGGCCAAGCGCATCGTCGAGAAGTGCATCACCGCCCAGCGGGCGCGGGAGGCGGCCAGGCGCGCCCGCGACCTGGTGCTGAAGAAGAACGCCCTGGAGGACACCACCCTGCCCGGCAAGCTGGCCGATTGCTCCGAGCGCGACCCCCGCCGCCGCGAGCTGTATATCGTCGAGGGCGACTCGGCCGGCGGCTCGGCCAAGCAGGGCCGCGACCGCCGCTTCCAGGCCATCCTCCCCCTGCGGGGCAAGGTGCTGAACGTGGAGAAGGCCCGTCCCGACAAGGTGCTGGCCCACGAGGAGATAAGGGCCATCATCACCGCCCTGGGCGCCGGCTTTGGCGACTCCTTCGACCCCAAGCGCCTGCGCTATCACCGCGTCATCATCATGACCGACGCCGACGTGGACGGCTCCCACATCCGCACCCTGCTGCTGACCTTCTTCTTCCGCAACATGCGCCCCCTTATCGAGGGCGGCCACCTTTACATCGCCCAGCCGCCCCTCTACCGCATCGCCCGCGGCAAGGAGGTGGCCTTCGCCTACTCGGAGCGGGAGAAGGACGAACACCTGAAGCGCCTGCGGGACGGCAAGAACGTGGTGGTGCAGCGCTACAAGGGTCTGGGCGAGATGAACCCCGAGCAGCTCTGGGAGACGACCATGGACCCGGAGCGGCGCACCATCCTGCAGGTGACCATCGAAGACGCGGCCCTGGCCGACAAGGTCTTCAGCCAGCTGATGGGGGAGGACGTGGGCCCCCGCAAGGCCTTCATCCAGAGCCACTACCACCAGGTCCGCAACCTCGACGTGTAGGCCGCAACCCGGCAACGAGAGCCTGACGCCGCCTCCTCATACAATACCTCTTGGCGCCATGACCATGCTCCTGGTGGAGACGACGGCGGGCGCCGTGCCGCCCGTGGACTTCCAGGGCGACACCGCGCCCCTGGTCTACTTCATGTCCTTCGCCGCCGCCGAGCGCTTCGGTGCCCAGCACGAGCTGGCCCAGGCCGCCAGCCTGCTGAAGCGCCAGCTCAAGATCGACCTCACCCCCTTGCTGCGCTTCTCCAGCGCCGAGGTGGAGGACGCCAGCGACGTCGAGGAACTGGATGCCCTCTGGCAGGACGCCCTGCCCCTGGCCGAAGCTGCCTCCCGGGTGGCCGAGGCCCTGCGCAGCCACCCCCGCCTGCGGGAACTGGTGGCGCCCTACCCAGGACTGGCCGACCGCCTGGACGAGCTGGCTGCCATCGCTCGCTGGGCAGCGGATCAGGGCGCCCGCATCCGCCTCACCTACCTGCTCTAAGCGGGGTTTCCAGCCTCCGTACCCGTCCGCGTGCCCATTAGGGCTGCGGGAGATGGATCCCCGGGCGCCGGCGCTCCGGGCCGCTAACTGCAGACTCAAGCCAACTCTCAACCCTCTTGAACACGGAGCTGCCAGACTCCCCCAGCCACGTGCCGAAGGCGCTCACTGCTGCCCTCTCTCCAACCTTCTCGGCGATGGCGCTGACGATCCACTGGTTGATGCTCACGCCGTCCAGCCGGGCCAGGAGCGCCACCCGACGGTGGAGGGAGGCGGGCATCCTGACCACCAGCTTGCCGCTGTAGTGCCGCGCCTCCAGCGGCTCCGGCACCCTCAGCCCCTGGGACAGGGCCGACTCCAGCCACGCCCGCATGGTCTCGCGCAGGTTGCCGACAGCCTCTTCTGCCGTCTCCCCCTCGTCCCAGCAGCCGGGCAGCTCCAGCACCTCGGCGACGAAGCCACCCTCCTCCTGAGGCGTCAACAAGACCGCATACGGCTTCGCCAGGTATCCCTCGATGAGCTCTCCCAGGACGGGGTTTCGCTCTCGCACCATCGTCACCCCCCGGAGCCCTATCTGTTCAGGCTCGCCTCAATGACTGCCAGTATGCGCAGCACAGTGCCCCGTTTGAGCGCCCTCCCGCCATGTTTCGGCACCGCTACCGGCAAGAACCCAGGTCTCTCCAAGATGTAAGGATGTTTGGCTCCGACCCTGACCTGCCAACCCGCCATTTCGGCCAGCCTCACTAGCTCCTCCGGCCTGACGTTGGCCGGTCGCCGACGCAACTCCTCCAGAAGCTCCCGCGCATCCATGCGCCACAGATGTTCATTCTTGTTTCAGTATCATATGCGATATCATCCACCGTGTCAAACACCCCCCGACAGTAGAGGTTGCCCGCGACACCCACGACGCTACAGGCACCGCGTAGGTCTGCAGCCACGGCACGGGCGCAGCGAGGGCAGCCCCGGCGCGCAAACGGCGTGGAATTCAGCGGTAGAGGCCGTGGCGGTGGATGTAGTCCTCCACCGCCGCCGGCACCAGGTAGCGGATGGAGCGCCCCTCCCGCACGCGACGGCGAATGTCGCTGCCGCTGATGCCCAGGAGCGGCATCTCCAGCCACACCACCCGCTCCCGCACGCGGGGCAGGCGCCGCGCTACCTGCGCCAGTGCCTCCTCCCCCGACCGGTCGGGGCGCCGCGCCACGGCCAGCCAGGCCAGCTCGACGATGTCCTCCGCTCGGTGCCACTCGGGGAGGTCCAGCAGGGCGTCGTGCCCCATCACGAAATACAGGTCGGCGGCAGGCATCAGCGCCCGCAGTTGCTCGAGGGTATCGGCGGTGTAGGAAGGACCCGGACGCTCCGCCTCCAGCAGCGATAGCTCGAAGGGGGAGCCCTCCAGCGCCAGGCGCACCATCTCCACCCGCTGCCAGACAGGCGAGATGGGGCGGTCTAGCTTGCGCCAGGGCAGGCCAGCGGGCACGAACAGGAGCCTGTCCAGGCAGAGCTGGTCGCGGGCCTGCTCGGCCAGCAGCAGGTGGCCCCAGTGCACCGGGTCGAAGGTGCCACCCAGCACCCCCACCCTCGTCCTGTCCGCCCCGCCCCGGCCCCTCTCCCCGCCCACGGCCGTGCCCGCCGTTGCCCCACCCATCCTCAGCCTTCCCACTCCACCTCCACGTCGCCGAAGCGGACGCGGTCGCCGGGACGGGCGCCGGCGCGACGCAGCGCCCGCACCACCCCCATGCGGGCCAGGCGCCGCCAGAACTCGCGTCGGCCTTCGTCCTCCTCCAGGGGCATCATCTGGGCGAGGGACACCGGGTCGCGCCCCTCCACCTCCAGGACGCCGTCGGCGCGGCGCACGCGGAAACGCGGCCCGGGCGCCACAACTTCCGTCGGCTCCAGCGGGGGTGCCGGTTCCTGGGCCACCAGGCGCGCCACCGCCCGCAGCAGTTCCCGCGTTCCCTCCCCTGTCGCCGCCGACACGAACAGGGGCTCCACTCCCGCCCCGCGAAAGGCCGCTCGCAACTCCTCCACGCGCGCGCGCACCTCCGGCAGATCTACCTTGTTGACGGCCACCACCTGCGCCTTCGAGAGGAGGTCGCCAGGTGCAGCGGCCAGTTCAGCGTTCACCGTCGCCACGTCGCCCAACGGGTCGGGCCGGGAGCCGTCCACCAGGTGCACGAGGGCCCGCGTGCGCTCGATGTGACGCAGGAAGTCCAGACCGAGGCCTCGGCCCTCGTGCGCTCCCTCGATGAGGCCGGGGATGTCGGCCAGCACCAGCTCACGCCCGTCCACCTCTGCCACCCCCAGCTCCGGCTCCAGGGTCGTGAACGGATAGTCGGCGATCTTGGGACGGGCGGCCGTCAGGCAGGCCAGGAGCGTGGACTTGCCGGCGTTGGGCATCCCCACGATGCCGACATCGGCCAGCAACTTCAGGTCGAGGACCAGCTCCCACTCCTCTCCCTTCTCGCCGCGCTGGGCGAACCGTGGTGCCCGTCGCGTCGCCGTCGCGAAGGCGGCGTTGCCCAGGCCACCACGCCCTCCCCTGGCCACCAGCAGCACCTTCCCGGGCCGGTCCAGGTCTCCCACTAGCGTCAGCGAGCCGTCAGCCTCCCGCCGCCGCACCTGCGTCCCCACCGGCACCCGCACGTAACGGTCGGCCCCCTTCCGCCCGTCCATGCCCCCGCCGCGGCCGTGCTGCCCTCGCTCCGCCTCGAAGCGGTGCTGCCTGGCCACGCCGTAGAGCGTGCGCAGGTGGGGGTCGGCTACCAAGTAAACATCGCCGCCCCGCCCGCCGTTGCCCCCGTCCGGCCCACCGCGGGGCACGAACTTCTCGCGACGGAACGAGACGCAGCCGTTCCCACCGTCGCCCGCCTTTACCCATATGCGCGCTCTGTCAATCATCCCAGAGGTCATTTTATATATATGAGGGGGCTGGAGATGACTGGGGAGGGTGATGGTGAGGGTGTGGGGAGGGTGGAAAGGGCTTCCGCTCAGGATGGGAAGGGCAGGTGGAGAGACTCGGGACGCGGTGTGGCTAGGCGGTGGCCTGGGTCAGGCCCAAGGACAAGAGGGAGCGGATCTCGGCCACCTGCCGTCGTAGGAGGGGATCGGTGCGCAGCAGCGACTCGATCTTGGACAGGGCGTGGATGACGGTGGAGTGGTCGCGGTTGCCGAACAGCCGCCCTATATCCTTGAGGGAGAGCTGGCACTGCTCGCGGAGGAGATACATGGCAATGTGGCGGGCGTCGGCCAGGAGCTTGGAGCGGCCCTTGCCAGCCAGAGCCGTAGGGGGGACGTTGAAGAACTGGGCGACGGTGCGGATGACGGTCTCGGGCGAGGGAGGCTGGATGGGGTTGCTGCGGGAGAGGGCGGCCAGGGCCTTGTCAACGATGTCCAGGTCAATAGTGGGGGCCTCCACCAGGCGGGCGTAGGCGACGACGCGGTTGAGGTAGCCCTCCAGCTCCCGCACGCTGCGGGTGCAGAGTTGGGCCAGGTAGCGGGCGATCTCGTCGGGGAGGGGGAACTTCAGCTCCTGGGCCTTCCGCTGCACTATGGCCAGGCGCGTCTCCAGCGACGGTGGCTGGATGTCCACCACCAGCCCCCCCTCGAAGCGGGAGCGGAGGTGGGAATCCACCCCTACCAGGTCCTGGGGCGAGCGGTCGGCGGCCAGCACTATCTGCCCGCGCTGCAGGTAGACGTGGTTGAAGGTGTGGTAGAACTCCTCCTGCGTGCGCTCCTTGCCGGTCAGCAGGTGCACGTCGTCCACCAGCAGGGCGTCGAGGTGATAGTAGCGGGCGCGGAAGTCGTCCACCCTGCGCTGGCCCAGGGCGGTGACGAAATCGGAGGTGAACTGCTCGGCGGTGACGTATAGAGCGCGGCGCCCCTGGGCGATGAGACGGTGGGCGATGGCCTGCAGGAGGTGGGTCTTGCCCAGACCCGGTGCGCTGAAGAGGTAGAGGGGGTTGTATAGGTCGCCGGGGCTGTCGGCCACGGCCAGGGCGGCGGCGTAGGCCAGGCGGGTGTTCTCGCCCACCACGAAGCGCTCGAAGGTGTAGCGGCTGTTGAGACGGCCGCTGTTGGGGTCGGCCGCCGGCAGGGGCGTGGGGCGCAGGAGCGACTGGGTGCCGTTGCCCTGACGGGGCGCCGGCTGGTGCAGTCGGAAGGTGACCTCCACCCGCCGCCCCAGCAGGCGGCTGACGGTGCTGGTGATGAGGGGCAGGGCGCGGCTGGAGAGCCAGGCGGCGGCGTAATCGTTGGGGGCGCCCACCACCAGTCGGTCGGCGGTCAGCTCCAGGCCCACCGTGTCGCGCAGGTAGGTGTCGTAGTTGGGGCGGGTCACCTGGAGCTGCAGTTGCCCCAGCACCGTCTCCCAAAGCCTACGCGCTGCCTCCTCGCTACTCATGGGACGCACCTCCAGCACGGGGACGCACTGGGAAGTTAACACGGCCAGCTAGAGGGTTTCAACAGAGCTTATGACAACTAGCGGTCAGAAATCGTCCACCCGTTTTCAACAGCAGCTATCCCCTTGCTCCCGTGATAGACCAGGGCTATAATGGCCACGCCCCCGGGGGTAGGTCGTCCCGCTATGCTTCTGGCCCTGGACATCGGCAACACCAATGTGACGGTGGGCGTGTTCGAGGACGCCCGCCTGCGCCGCACCTGGCGACTGGCCACCGACGTCCGCCGCGAGGCCGACGAGTATGCGGCCATGCTGCTGACGCTGCTGCAGCAAGGGGGGCTCTCGGTGCAGGACATCGGCGCCGCCGTCATGTGCTCGGTGGTCCCCGACCTGGAGCCCACCTTCGAGGCCGTCTGCCGCAGCTACCTGAACGTGCGGCCCCTGCTGGTGGACGTGGGGGTGCGCACCGGCATCCGCGTCCTCTACGACGCCCCCCGCGACGTCGGCCCCGACCGGGTGGCCGACGCCGTGGCCGCCCTGCACCTCTACGGCGCCCCCGTCATCATCGTGGACCTGGGCACCGCTACCGTCTTCGATGCCGTCAACCGCGACGGCGACTACGTGGGCGGGGCCATCGCCCCGGGGCTGGGCATCGCTGCCGAGGCCCTCTTCCAGCGGGCGGCCAAGCTCTACCGGGTGGAGCTGGCCCGCCCGCGGGCGGTCATCGGCCGCAACACTGTAACGGCCATGCAATCGGGCATCGTCTACGGGTATGTGGCGCTGGTGGAGGGGATGGTGGCTCGCTTCAAGGAGGAGCTGGGCGCCGACGCTAAGGTGGTGGCCACCGGTGGCTACGCCCCCCTCATCGCCGCCGAGACCAGGGCCATAGACCATGTGAACCCCGACCTGACCCTCATCGGCCTCCGCCTCATCTACGAGATGAACCGGGACTAGACATGTTCAACCTGACGGGCCGGCGCATCGTCCTGGGGGTGGCGGGCAGCATCGCTGCCTACAAGGCCGTTGACCTGGCCAGCCAGCTCACCCAGATGGGCGCCCAGGTGGACGCCGTGCTGACGGAGGCGGCCTCCCGCTTCGTGACCACCCTCAGCTTCGCCTCGGTGACCGGCCGCCCCGCCTACAGCGATATGTTCGCCCCCTCCGAGACGCGGCCGGAGCTGCACGTGCAGCTGGGGCGGGAAGCGGAACTGCTGCTGGTGGCACCGGCCACGGCCACCACCCTGGCCAGGCTGGCCCTGGGCCTGGCCGACGACCTGCTTTCGCTGACCGCTCTGTGCACGCGGGCGCCCCTCGTCCTCTGTCCGGCCATGGACTCCCACATGTGGGAACATCCGGCCACGCAGGAGAACGTGGCGCGGCTGCGGCAGCGGGGCGCGCTGGTGGTGGGGCCGGAAGTGGGGCGCCTGGCCTCGGGGCAGGTGGGGGCCGGGCGCCTGGCCGAGCGCGAGACCGTCCTGGGGGCGGTGCGCTACGCCCTGGGCCAGCGCTACGGCGACCTACGCGGCCGCCGCATCGTCGTCACCGCCGGGGGCACCCAGGAGCCCATTGACCCCGTGCGCTACGTGGGCAACCGCTCCTCGGGCAAGATGGGTTACGCCGTGGCCGAGGCGGGGCGCGACCGGGGCGCCCAGGTGACGCTGGTGACGGCCCCCACGGCGCTCCCCGACCCCTACGGCGTGCAAGTGGTGCACGTGCGCACCGCCTGCGAGATGCGCGACGCCGTCCTGGAGGCCTGTCGCCAGGCCGACGCCGTAGTGATGGCGGCGGCCGTGGCCGACTTCCGGCCCGCCCGACCGGAGGAGCAGAAGCTCAAGCGGGCCGGCCGGCAGTCCCTCGTCCTGGAGCTGGTGCCCACCCCCGACATCCTGGCCGAACTGAGGGGCTGCGAGGGGCTGCTGCGGGTGGGCTTCGCCGCCGAGACGGAAGACGTGCTGGCCAACGCCGAGCAGAAGCTGCGCGAGAAGGGGCTGGACCTGATGGTGGCCAACGACGTGACCGCCCCCGGCTCCGGCTTCGGCACCGACACCAACAAGGTGCTGCTGCTGGACCGCAGCGGGGCCAGGGAAGACCTGCCCCTCATGAGCAAGTATGATGTGGCCTGGCACATCCTCGACCGGGTGGCCAGCCTGCTGGAAGGGAGGAAGAGCTGACATGGCCTCCGTCTCCGAGCGCTTCTCGTTGGAAAAGTTCGCCCGCCACCCCTTCTACCAGGAGGTGAACCGGCGCCTGGTGAAGCTGACCGGGCTGCGTCCCGGCCAGCGGGTGGTAGACCTGGGCGCCGGCACCGGCGCCGTAACGCGCCTCATCCTGGAGGAGCTAGGCTCGGCCAGGGGCTCCGAGGTCATCGCAGTGGAGCCCTCCGACTCGGCCCTGGAGGCGGCCCGCCGCAACCTGGCCCACGTCTCGGGGGCGGTGGTGCGCTTCGTGCAGGGCGGTGCCGAGCGCCTGTCGCAACTGGTGAAGCGGCCGGTGGACGCCGTCCTCTTCTGCAACGCCATCCACCTGGTGCGGGAGAAGTCGAAGGTGCTGCAGGAGGTGCGGCGAGTGCTGCGGGAGGGCGGCACCTTCTCCTTCAACACCTCTTTCTACGCCGGCGCCGAGCCGCCCGAGTCGCACCAGTTCTACCGTCGCTGGCTCATCAAGGCCCTGCGCCTCCTCAAGACCCACTACGGCCTCACCCCCACCGACGAGCGCACGCCGGCGCGGGAGCGCCTCACCGCCGAGCAATACATCGCCCTGCTGGAAGAGAACGGCTTCCGCGTCCAGCACCGGGAGATCATGCAGGTGGAGATGGACCTGGCGAGCTTCGAGGACATCTCCGAATACCAGCTCTGGATCGAGGGCATCCTGCCCGGCATCCCGCTGGAGACGGGCAGCATCGTGCTGAAGGAGAGCGTGCGCGAGACCTTCCGCGAGCTGGGACTGAGCTTTTCGCCCCGCAACTGGCTGCTGGTAGTGGCCAGCCGCGCCTGATCTGCGTAAAATGGGCCAAAGGCCCGCGCGCCGGCGGAGGTAAAGGGAGATGAGCGTGCAGACGCTGAGCGGCTGGCTTTTGCGTCTGGCCAGGCTGGACACCAGCGTCCTGGCCGAGGCGGGGGCGACGGCGGCCGCCACCGGCCCCCTGGTGGGGCTGGTGCTGGCCTGCAGCTTCATTTCGGGGCTGGGGCCGTGGCTGTGGTGGCTCTTTCAGGACTTCCCCGCCACCGGCGAGGCCTTCCTGAAGGCGGTCATCGTCGGCGGGGTGCTGCAGGTGCTCGTCTGGCTGGGCTGGCTCTACGTTTCCTACGTGCTGGCCACCAACGTGCTGGGCGGGACGGGCGAGCTGATGGCCGTCTTCCGGGCCATGGCGCTGGCCTTCGTGCCCATGATCATCGCCGTGCCCATGTTCCTGGAGCCGCTGGCCATCGGCCTGGGCGTGCTGGCGGTGGGCGGCACGGCCATCATGTCGCAGGCGGCGCTGCAGGCCACCACCGGCCTGGACACGGGGAAGGCGGCCGTTGCCAACCTGGTGGGCTTCGCGCTCTTCGCCCTGGTGATGTCGCTGCTGGGGGCGGTGGGCGAGATACGGGGTGCCGGCGGCGCGGCGCCGGGGGTCTTTTTCTTCAGCCTGTCGTGAGGGCCAGGGCGCGGGCCGCCTCGTCCAGGTAGAGGTTGCCCTCTTCGTCGGTGTAGAAGAGGCGGAAGAAGGGGTAGCCGCGCTCCCTGATGCTCTGGCCGCCCCCCTCGTGGCGCTCCACCAGGGCGGCAATGAGCGCCACGAGGCAGCCCAGCTCCTCCACGGCCGCCGCCGCCCGCAGCGAGGAGCCGCCGGTGGTGACCACGTCCTCGACGATGGCCACGGGCAGCCCCCGCACCAGGTCGGCGCCGGCCACCTCGTCCCGGGCGCCGTGCTCCTTGCGCGCCTCGCGCACGTAGAAGACGGGCAGCTCGCGGCCCGGCCCCCGCAGGGCGGCCAGGGAGACGGCCATGGCGATGGGGATGGCGCCGGTGGCCATGCCCCCCACCGCGCGGGCGCCCGCCTGCAGCACCGGCGCCAGCAGCAGCCGTCCGATGACGTCGGCCCAGCGGGGGTGGAGGGTCACCTGCTTGCCGTCGTAGTAATAGCGGGCGCGGCGGCCCGAGGCCAGCACGAAGTCGCCGTAGCGGAAGCAGCGCTCGGCCATCTGCCGCTGCAGGGCTGCCAGTTCCTCGGCGCTAGCGGCGGCCCCGGCCACCCTAGGCGCCCTCCGAGGCCAGGTCAAGCAGCAGTCGCACCAGGGTGCGGGTGGGAATGCCCGTGGCCCCCTTCACCCAGATGCCCTTGTCCCGGTCCACGTTGTCGGTGGGGGCCATGTCTATGTGCACCCAGGGGGTGTCCTCGACGAAGAAGTGCAGGAACTCGGCGGCGCTGATGGCCCCGCCGTAGCGGTCGCCGACGTTCTTGATGTCGGCGACCTCGCTGCGCAGCATCTCCCGGTATTCGCCGATGAGGGGGAAGCGCCACATGCGCTCGCCGGTGCGTTCGCCGGCAGCGATGAGCTTCTGGGCCAGGGCGTCGTCGGTGGCGAAGAAGCCGGTGGCGCTGGGGCCCAGGGCCACGGCCATGGCGCCGGTGAGGGTGGCCACGTCAATGAGGGGCGAGAGGCCGTTCTCCTTGGCGTAGCAGATGGCGTCGGCCAGGATGAGGCGACCCTCGGCGTCGGTGTTGATGACCTCGATGGTCTTGCCGTTGCGCGCCCGCAGCACGTCGCCGGGCTTGGTGGCCGAGCCGGAAGGCATGTTCTCGGTGGCCGGCACCAGCCCCCAGACGTTGATGGGCGGCCGCAGCTTGCCCAGCGCCCACATGGTGGCGATGACGGCGGCCCCGCCCGACATGTCGCCCTTCATCTCCTCCATGCCCTGGGCGGGCTTCAGCGAGATGCCCCCCGAATCGAAGGTGATGCCCTTGCCCAGGAGGCCCACCGCCCGCTGGGAATCGGGGCGGCCGCGGTAGCGCAGGACGATGAAGCGCGGCGGCTGGACGGAGCCGGCCGCCACCCCCAGCAGGGCGCCCATCTCCATGTTGCGGATCTCTTCGGGGCCCCAGACCTCGCACTCCAGGCCGGCGTCCTCGGCCAGGGCGCGGGCCCGCTCGGCGAACTCGGCCGGGGTGAGCATGTTGGCCGGCTCGTTGGCCAGGTCGCGGGCGTGGTTGGCCGCCTGCCCCAGGATGCGCCCCCGCTCCACGCCCCGCCGGAGGGCCTCCACCTTGGTGGCGTCGGCCTCCACCAGCACCAGCTCGCGGATCTCGCGCTCGTCCTCGTCGCGCTTGTAGCGGCGGAAGCGGTAGAGGCCCATCACCGCCCCCTCGGCGATGGCCTCGGCGCACTGCTCCGGGTCGAGGCCGCCGATGCCGGCGCCGTGAACGATGGTGGCCACCGAGTCGGCCCCCAGGCGGCGCAGGTGGCGCAGGGCGGCGGCGGTGACGTCGCGCACCTGCCGCAGGCCGAAGTCGTCCTGCTTGCCCAGGCCGGCCACCAGCACCCTGGGGGCGGGCAGCCTACCCAGGGTGTGCACCACGGTAAGCTCTCCCTCCTTGCCGCGGATCTCGCCCTCCTCGATGAGGCGGGAGATGGCGCCGTCCAGGGCTCGGTCTACGGCGCCGGTGGCGCCGCCAGGGGTGCGCACCCCCTCGAACAGGTTGACGACGATGGCCTTGGCCGGGTAGCGGACGATGTCGCTCGCCTCGACGCGGATCTCCATGACCTCCTCCTCCGAGCGGCCCTTGCAGGGGAAATCATATGTCCGGTCGTCGGGGCGGGGCAAGGGCAGCAGATGCGGTTACAGCTCTACGAAATCGCCCACTGCGCGGGCGTAGGCCCAGACGTCCAGGGCGGGCGGCTGCAGCCCCAACTGGGTAATGATGGTCTGGGCCTGGGAGCGGTGGTCGGTGCCGTGCTGGAAGGCCTGCACCAGCACCGTCATGGCCGGCACGCGGAAGGCGCGGTCTGGCAGGCGCCGCTCCACCTGACGGGCGGCCAGGTCCTCGGAGGCCAGGACGATGAGCGCCTCGCCGCTGCTCCTGGCCGCCTCGGCCAGCGCATCGAACCCCGGCCAGGGCGTCCGCTCGTCCAGCGCCCGCTCGGGCGGGGAGCCGCGCAGGACGCTGACGTAGCGGGCCTCGGCCCCCAGGATGTGCACCAGTATTCCCCGCAGGCTGCCCATGGTGCCGGGGACGGCGAAGTCCAGCTGCTCGTGGCTGAGGCCGCGGCAGAAGTCTATGAGCTGCAGGTTGGCCCAGAGGTTCTGGCGGAAGAAGTAGCCCAAGACCTGGTCCACAGTCGCATCTCCTGCCCTGGTGAGGGCGTCAGGGCTGCTGGCGACGGGCCACCCTTCCCGGCCCCGGCCCCTCCACCGGCGTCAGGGCGATGACCTCGTCCAGGTCGCTGGCTGCTGTGGCGGGGGCGGGGGGCGCCTGCCCGAATCTCTCCTCTATGACCCTGTGCCCCTCCTCGATGAGGGCGGAGAGGAACTGGCTCTCGGGCACCACCCGCACCACCTCGCCCTTGCGGAAGATGGCGCCCTTGCCCTTGCCGCCGGCGATGCCGATGTCGGCCTCCCGCGCCTCGCCGGGGCCGTTGACCACGCAGCCCATGACGGCCACGGTGATGGGGTAGCCCAGCTTCTGGAAGTAGGCCTCCACCTGGTTCACCAGCGGTATCAGGTCTATCTCGATGCGGCCGCAGGTGGGGCAGGCGACGATGGTGGCGCCCCGCTGGCGCAGGTTGAGGGCCTTGAGGATGTCGTAGGCCACCGGCACCTCCTCCTTGGGGTCGGCGGCCAGAGACACGCGGATGGTGTCGCCGATGCCCTCGGCCAGCAGGATGCCGATGCCTACCGCCGAGCGCACGGCGCCGGAGCGGGGCGGCCCCGCCTCCGTCACCCCCAGGTGGAAGGGGTAGTCCACCAGCTTGGCCATCTCGCGGTAGGCGGTAACCATGGTGGGCACGTCGAAGGACTTCAGGGAGATCTTGATGTCCGAGAAACCCAGGTCTTCCAGGATCTGGATCTCCCACAGGGCAGCGTCCACCATGCGCTTCCACTTGGGGGGCGGCAGCTCGCCCTCGGCCAGCGGCGGCAGGGGCGGCAGGCTGCCCTCGTTCACCCCCACGCGGATGGGCACCCCCCGCTCCTTGGCCTCCCGCACCACCTGGCGCACCTTGTCCGGGTCGCGGATGTTGCCCGGGTTCAGGCGCAGGCCGTGGATGCCGGCCCGCAGGGCGGCCAGGGCCAGGCGGTGGTCGAAGTGGATGTCGGCGATGAGGGGCACGGGGCTCCGCCGCACCAGCTCGGGCAGCGCCTCGGCCGCCTCCCGGTCGGGCACCGCCACCCGCACGATGTCGCAGCCCAGCTCGGCCAGCTCCTGGATCTGGCGCAGGGTGGACTGGACGTCGGCGGTGTCGGTGTTGGTCATGGACTGGACGGCGATGGGGGCGTCGCCGCCGATCTGGACGCTGCCCACCCAGATGGGCCGCGTCTTGCGGCGGGGCGCCAGGGTGGTCATGGCCTCCAGCTCGCTCATCGGATCAGGCTCTCCTCTCTCAGTATGCGCAGCACGTCGAAATAGGTGATGACTACCGCCAGGGTTATGATAGCCATCAGGCCGACGAAATGCACCAGCGCTTCCTTCTCCGGCGCCAGCCTCTTGCCCCGTCTGGCCACCTCGATGAGGACGAAGACGATGCGCCCGCCATCGAGCATGGGCAGGGGCAGCAGGTTGATGATGCCCAGGTTTATGGACAGCAAGGCGGCGAAGTCCAGCAGGGTGCGCCACCCCGCCGTCTCCACCACCTCGCCCGTGGCCTGGGCGATGCCCACCGGCCCGGCGACCTCCGGCCTACCACCCCCCGTGAACCAGGATATCACCTCGTTGCGGGCCAGGATGAGCGACTCGATGGTGGCCGTCCACCCCTTGCCCAGGGCGCGCCAGAAGGGGTAGGACTCCTGTTCGGTGTAGGACACGGCCATCTGCACGCGGATGCCGGTGGGGCCGTCGGTGCGGAAGCGAGCATGGACGGGCACTCGCATTATCTGGCCGCCCCCGCCGCCCAGGACGCTGGCGCCCGCTGCCTCCGGCCGCTTGATGGTGAAGGTCACCGTCTCGCCCATGCGCAGGCGTATCTCCCGCCCCAGGTCCTGCACGTTGCGGATGGGCTGGTCGTCCAGGGCCAGCACCACGTCGCCGGGCCGCAGCCCCGCCTCCTCCGCCGGCGAGCCGGGCATCACCTCGGCGATGGAGACCAGCCCCACCGGTATCTCCCGCGGGATGCTGAAGGCGATGGCGAAGAGCAGGATGGGCAGGAGCAGGTTCATGAACGAGCCCGAGGCCAGCACCACCAGCCGCGTCAGGGCGGGCTGGGCGGCCAGGCTGCGGGGGTGGCTGGGGTCTTCCTCCCCCAGCAGGCGCACGAAGCCCCCCAGGGGCAGCAGGTTCAGGGAGTAGATGGTGTCGCGAAAGCGGAAGCCCCAGATGCGGGGCGGGTAGCCCAGGCCCGCCTCCAGCACCTTCACCCCGGCCAGCTTGGCGGTGACGAAGTGCCCCAGCTCGTGCACCACCACCAGGAAGGCGAGGATGCCGATGAAGGCGAGGACGGCCTGCCAGGTCATGGGCGCCCCGCCCTCGCCCGCACCCACTCGTCGGCCCGCTCCCGCGCCCAGGCGTCGGCCTCCAGCACCTCGTCCAGGGTGGGCAGGGCGGAACCGCGGTGGGCCGAGAGGACGTCCTCCAGCAGGCGGTGGATGTCCAGGAAACCGATGTGGCCGGCCAGGAAGTGCTGCACCGCCACCTCGTCGGCGGCCGAGAGGACGACGGGATAGGTGCCGCCCCTGCGACCGGCCTCCAGCGCTATGGAGAGGCAGGGGTAGCGGCGCATGTCCACCGGCCCGAAGTGCAGGGCGCCCAGCCGCGCCAGGTCAACGCGCCCCACGCCCACCCCCTCCACCCGCTGCGGGTAGGTGAGGGCGAGCTGGATGGGCAGGCGCATGTCGGGGACGCTGAGCTGGGCCTTGAGGGAGCCGTCGCGGAACTCCACCAGCGAGTGGACGATGCTCTCGCGGTGCAGCACCACCTCGATGCGCTCCAGGGGCAGGTCGAAGAACCAGCGCGCCTCGATGCACTCCAGCCCCTTGTTCAGAAGGGTGGCCGAGTCCACCGTCACCTTGGGGCCCATCTGCCAGGTGGGGTGGCGCAGGGCCTCGGCGGCCGTCACCCGCGCCAGGTCTTCCAGGGGCGTGTCGCGGAAGGGGCCCCCCGAGGCGGTGAGCACCAGCCGCGAGACGGCCTCGGGCCGCTCCCCCCAGAGGCACTGCCAGATGGCCGAGTGCTCCGAGTCCACCGGCCGCAGCTCGCCGCCGCCCTGGCGGGCGGCCTCCCGCACCAGGTGGCCGGCCATGACCAGCACCTCTTTGTTGGCCAGGGCCACCACCTTGCCGGCGCGCAGGGCGGCCAGGGTGGGGGAGAGGCCAGCGCGCCCCACCGTGGCCACCATCACCAGGTCGGCGTCGTCGGCCACGGCCATCTCCTCGGGGAAGGCCCAGCGGCAGGGCAGGCCCATCTCCCGCAGGCGCAGATAGAGCTGTTCCCCGTCGCGGCTGGCGTAGACCAGGCGGGGGCGAAACTGGCGCACCTGCTCTTCCAGGAGGCTCAGGTTGTTGCCGGCGGCCAGCCCCACCACCCGGAAGCGGTCGGGGAGCGCCCGCACTACCTCCAGCGTCTGGCGGCCGATGGAGCCGGTGGAGCCGAGAACGACGAGGCCTTTCACCCGCTCACCCACAGGCTCCAATAGTATACCAGAGGGACTGTGAACAGGACGCTATCGAGGCGGTCGAGGAAGCCGCCGTGGCCCGGGATGGCCGCCGAGGCGTCCTTGACGCTCGCCCCCCGCTTGAGGAAGGACTCGCAGAGGTCGCCCAGGATGGCGCTGAGGGCGAGCAGGGGCGCCAGGGCGGCCACCTCCGCCGGCGGCAGGCGCAGGCCCGTCGCCCAGTTGATGAGGACCACCCCCAGGCTGCCCAGCAGGAGCCCGCCCAGGGTGCCTTCCCAGGTCTTGCCCGGGCTGAGGTGGGGTGCGAGGCGCCTCCTGCCCAGGGCGCGTCCCACCATGTAGGCGGCCGTGTCGGTGGCGAAGGCCCCGAACACGGCCAGCAGCGTCAGGTCGCGGCCGTCGGGCAGCCGTCGCAACAGCACCAGGTGCGTGCCCAGCAGCCCCAGGTAGGCGAGGGCGGCCACCAGCGGCAGCCACAGCGAGAGGGCCTCGGGAGGGCGGCCCTGGCGGAGGGCCCAGAGGAAGGCGAGGGCCAGGGAGAGGGCCAGGGCGCCGCCCCACCAGTCGGCGCCGTGATAGGCGGCGGCCACCAGCAGCCAGACCAGGGCCAGGGAGAGGTAGGCGGGGGCGGGCTGGCCCCACAGGCGCAGGGGCCCGCGACCGGCGCCGTAGAGGGCGCCCGTCAGCTCCAAGCTGCCGGCGCCGAGGATTGCCGCTGCCCCCAGGGCGTAGGCCACCCCGCCCAGGTGCACCAGCGCGAGGATGACGGGCACCCCCACCAGGGCGCTGAGGGTGCGGGCCAGGAGGCCGTCAGGGCGGCGGGCCCCGGCCGTTCTCAGGCGGGTGAGGATAGTCGCTCTCATCCTGGGGGAGGCGGCCGAAGCGGCGCTGGCGCTGCGAGTAGGCCAGCAGGGCCTGGTCTATGTCCTCCTCGCCGAAGTCGGGCCAGTAGACGGGGGTGGAGTAGAACTCGGCGTAGGCCCCCTGCCAGAGGAGGAAGTTGGACAGGCGCATCTCGCCGCCGGTGCGGATGATCAGGTCCGGGTCGGGCAGCTCGGCGGTGTAGAGGAAGCGGGCCACCAGCGCCTCGTCCACCTCCTCGGCGGGGATGCCGCTGGCCACGATGCGCCGCACCGCGTCCACGATCTCGGCCCGGCCGCCGTAGTTGAAGGCGATGGCCAGGGTCATGCGCCGGTTGTGCCGCGTCAGGGCCATCGCCTCCTCCACCTGCCGGCGCAGGCGGGGCGGCAGCCCCTCCAGCCGCCCCAGGTGCAGCAGGCGGATGCCGTTCTCGTGTAGGTGCTGCAGTTCGCGGCGAATGACCCGCCCCAGGATGCGCATGAGGCCGTCCACCTCGGAGCGGGGGCGCGACCAGTTCTCGGTGGAGAAGGCGAAGAGGGTCAGGTAGCGCACACCGTAGTCGCCGAAGCGCTGGATGACGCGGCGCAGGTTCTCGGTGCCGGCCCGGTGCCCGGCCAGGCGCGGCAGGCCCCGCTGTCGCGCCCAGCGCCCGTTGCCGTCCATGATGATGGCCACGTGGTTGGGCACCTGCGCTAGGGGCAGAAGGGGGCGCGCCGCCTCCTCCCTGGTGGGCGAGAGGGCGACGGTGCCCGAGGCGAAGGGGAGGACCTGCGGCTGCCGGCTCAGACCGTCAGCACCTCCTCCTCCTTGGCCTCGCAGAGCTGGTCTATCTCCTTGATGAAGCTGTCGGTGAGCTTCTGCAGTTCGGCCTCGGCGCGGCGGAACTCGTCCTCCGAGACCTGGTGTTCTCGCTCCAGGCGCCGCATCTCCTCGTGCACGTCGCGGCGGACGTTGCGCACCGCCACCCTTCCCTGCTCCCCCCGCTGGCGCACCAGCTTGGCCAGCTCCTTGCGCCGCTGCTCCGACAGGGGCGGCAGCGCCAGGCGGATGACGGTGCCGTCGTTGGAGGGGGTCACGCCCAGGTCCGACTGCTGGATGGCCTTCTCGATGGCCTTGATGAGCTGGCGGTCCCAGGGCTGGATGACGATGAGGCGCGCCTCGGGGGTGGTGATGGTGGCCAGTTGCTTGAGGGGGGTGGGGGTGCCGTAGTAGTCCACGCGGATGTGCTCCACCAGGGCGGGGCTGGCCCGGCCGGTGCGGATGGTGGAGAGGTCGTGGCGCAGGGCCTCCACCGCCTTGCTCATGCGCTGGCGGGCGTCCTTGAGCAGGGCGTCCATCTCGGGGCGGATGGTCATGGCTCCTTCACCTCCCCGGTCGAGAGGGGTGCCAGCACCGTCTCCTCGGGGCCGATGACGGTGCCCAGCCGCTCGCCCCGCACCACTCGCACGATGCTGTCGGGGGCGCGCAGGTCGAAGACGACGATGGGCAGGCCGTTCTCCATGCACAGGGCGAGGGCGGTGCTGTCAATCACCTCCAGGCGCCGGTTGAGGGCCTCCAGGTAGGATATGCTCTGGAACTTGCGCGCCCCCGGGAAGCGGTGGGGGTCGGCCTCGTAGACGCCGTCCACGTTGTTCTTGGCCATCAGCAGCACTTCGGCGTCGGTCTCGATGGCCCGCAGGGCGGCGGCGGTGTCGGTGGTCATGTAGGGGTTGCCGGTGCCGGCGGCGAAGACCACCACCCGCCCCTTCTCCAGGTGGCGGATGGCCCGCCGGCGGATGTAGGGTTCGGCCACCGCCTGGATGGTGAGCGCCGACTGGGTGCGCACCACTGCCCCCAGTTGCTCCAGGGCGTCCTGCAGGCAGAGGGCGTTGATGATGGTGGCCACCATGCCGGCGTAGTCGGCGGTGGTGCGCTCCATGCCGCGGGCGGCGAACTGGGCGCCGCGGAAGATGTTCCCCCCGCCCACCACCACCGCCACCTGCACGCCCATGTCCACCACCGCCTTCAGCTGGCGGGCGATCTGTTTGAGGGTGGCCGGGTCTATGCCGAAGGGCTGGTCGCCCATGAGGGCCTCGCCGCTCAGCTTGAGGAGGACGCGGCCATAGGCGGGCCCGGCCATGCCTTTCACCCCTAGGCGGGGGGACTGTCGTAGCGCCCCAGCTCGAAGCGGGCGAAGCGGCGCACCCGCACGTTCTCCCCCGTCTTGGCGATGACCTCCCGCACCAGGTCGCCGATGGTGCGGGACTCGTCGCGCACGTAGGGCTGGGCGAGGAGGCAGAGCTCCCTGGGGTCGCCCTCGCCGGGGGGCATCTCCTCCTCGGAGACGTATCTGGGGGCCATGGCCGCCACCTGCAGGGCGATGGCCTGGGCCAGGGCGCGGAACTCCTCGGTGCGGGCCACGAAGTCGGTCTCGCAGTTGACCTCCACCAGGGAGCCGACGCGGCCGTCGTGGTGGATGTAAGACCAGACCAGGCCCTGGGCCGTCTCGCGGCCGGCCCGCCTCTCGGCGATGGCCACGCCCCGCTGGCGCAGGATCTCCTTGGCCCGCTCCAGGTCGCCGTCGGCCTCTTCCAGGGCGCGCTTGCAGTCCATCATGCCGGCGCCGGTCATCTCGCGCAGGGCCTTCACTGCCTCGGCTGATATGGCCACCTCTCCGGACCTCCTCGGCTGGTGGGGGTGTGGTCGCTATTCGACCTCGGGTGTCGTCTCCGCGGCCGACGCCTCTTCGTCGGGCGAGAAGACGAAGCCCGTCTCGCGCAGGGCGGCCAGCTCCTCCTCGCCCGCCTCCATCTCCACCTTGGCCCTGGCCTCCCGCTCGGCCAGCCCCTCCAGGACGGCGTCGGCCACCAGGCTGGTGATGAGCTTGATGGCGCGGACGGCGTCGTCGTTGGCGGGGATGGGGTAGTCTATCAGGTCGGGGTCGCAGTTGGTGTCCACCATGGCCACGATGGGGATGCCCACCCGTCGCGCCTCGGCTACGGCGATGTATTCCCGCCCGGGGTCTATGACGTAGAGGGCGGCCGGCAGGCGGGTCATCTCCTTGATGCCGGCCAGGTGGCGGTTGAGCTTGGCGATCTTGTCTTCCAGTCGCGCCGCCTCCTTCTTGGTCAGGCGGGCGAACTCGCCCCGCGCCCGCGCGTCCTCCAGCCGCACCAGGTAGTCAATGCGCGACTGGATGGTCTGGAAGTTGGTGAGGGTGCCCCCCAGCCAGCGGGTGTTGACGTAGGGCATGCCGCAGCGGGTGGCCTCCTGCTCCACGATCTCCTGGGCCTGGCGCTTGGTGCCCACGAAGAGGATGGTCTCTCCCTGGGCCACCGTCTCGCGGACGAAGGCGAGGGCCTCTTCCAGCTTCTGGACGGTCTGCTGCAGGTCTATGATGTGGATGCCGTTGCGCTGGGTGTAGATGTAGCGGCGCATTTTGGGGTTCCAGCGCCGCGTCTGGTGGCCGAAGTGGACGCCGGCCTCCAGCAGGGACTTCATGGAGACGCTCGAAGGCAAGCTTTCCTACCTCCTCCCCGGGCTTTCCGCAGGGCAGTATAGCACAGGCCCTATCTTCGGTCATGGGGTGCCGCCGGGAGCAGAGGCGCTTGACGACGTGCGGCCCCCGGGCCTTGCATCAGGGCCAGCACATCCATTTGCCGAGTTTTGGCGGCAGTTACGGCGGTTGGAGGCGGGTGAGAAATGAGGCGCTGGCTGGCGGTGGCAGCGGCGGTCGCTGTGGCTGGGGTTGGCGGCTTTCTCGTCGCCTTCGCTCTCTTACGGGGTGGCGAGGTGGAGGTTGGGACGGCGGCCCCACCTGGTAGGCACGAGCTGCTGGAGTGATGGCAGCGGGCCATGGCCACCGCCGCAGCCGAGCGGCAGAACCCCTTCCGAGGGGTGGTGAACGGCATCCGCCTCCACAACGTGCGGGACGCAGCGGAGGCGCCGTGGTGGTATAAATTCATCTTTCGCAACCGGGCGGCCCACGAGTGGTCCGTTGACGCCTCGGCCGAGCGCGTGAGGCCGGGGCAGATGAAGGGGAAGCCGGCCGTGTTCGTGCTGCCCGCCGGGGACCCTTTCTTCCCCACCGCCATGGTCACTATCACTGGGCCCCTCGGGATCACGGTGGTGCAAGGGGACGGGGTGCCTTTCGAGGAAGTCCTCAAGGTGGCGAAGGGACTGGAGCCGTGATCGGCGGGCGCCCATACCTTAAATGAACACGAGCACAGCGCCTTTACCCTGGGGGCGCCCTCGTGCTACAATGCAGGCGCCGGTGGGGGCCGGGGCTTGCGGTCGCACTCCTTCTTTCCCTTTCGCGTAGGCTGGCCTGGTGGCGGGCGCTGCCCCTGGGCCCTGCGGCGGTGCCCAAGGGGCGAATGAGCGGCCATAGCGGCTTCCGCGAGAAGTGCGGCGTCTTCGGGGTCTATGCCCCGGGGGAAGACGTAGCCAGGCTCACCTTCTACGGCATCTACGCCCTCCAGCACCGCGGCCAGGAATCGGCCGGCATCGCCACCGCCGACGGCAAGAGCATCCATCTGCGCCTGGGCATGGGCTTGGTCTCGCAGGTTTTCGACGAGGACGACCTGCGCCACCTGCCCGGCCACATCGCCATCGGCCACACCCGCTACTCCACCACCGGCTCCTCCTGCCTCCCCAACGCCCAGCCCATCCTGGTGGAGGGCATCCACGGCCCCCTGGCGGTGGCCCACAACGGCAACCTGGTCAACGCCGAGCCCCTGCGCTACACCCTGGAGGAGATGGGCTTCCAGTTCCGCACCAGCACCGACACGGAGGTCATCGCTCACCTGCTGGCCTCGGCGCCAGGGAGCGACTGGCGGGAGCGCATCGCCAACGTGATGCGGGTGCTGAAGGGTGCCTATTCGCTGGTCGCCCTGACGCCCGACGCCCTCATGGCCCTGCGCGACCCCTGGGGCATCCGCCCCCTCTGCCTGGGCAGGCTCAACGGGGGCTACGTGGTGGCCTCCGAGACCTGCGCCCTGGACCACCTGGGCGCCGAACTGGTGCGGGAGCTGGGGCCGGGGGAGGCCGTCCTTGTAGAGGGCGAGGGTCTGCAGGTCTTCCAGGCGGTGCCCCCCGAAAAGCCCTCCCTGTGCGTGTTCGAGTTCATCTACTTCGCCCGCCCCGACTCCCTGCTGCGGGGGCAGCTCATCTATCCGGTGCGGATGGCCATGGGCCGGCAACTGGCGCGGGAGCACCCGGTGGAGGCCGACCTGGTCATCGGCGTGCCCGACTCGGCCACCCCCGCCGCCATCGGCTACTCCCACGAGTCGGGCATCCCCTACGCCGAGGGTCTGGTCAAGAACCGCTACGTGGGGCGGACGTTCATTCAGCCCGACCAGCGCCTGCGCGACATGGGCGTCTACCTCAAGTTCAACCCCCTGCGGGAGGTCATCGGCGGCAAGCGGCTGGTGGTGGTGGACGACTCCATCGTGCGCGGCACCACCACCCCCAAGGTGGTGGAGATGCTCAGGCGGGCCGGGGCCAAAGAGGTGCACATGCGCATCTGCTCGCCGCCCATCCGCCACCCCTGCCCCTTCGGCATAGACATGGCCACCCGCTGGGAGCTCATCGCCAACGAGAAGACGGTGGAGGAGATCTGCCGTCACATCGGCGCCGACTCGCTTGGCTACCTCTCCATGGAGGGGCTGATGCGGGCGGTGGGCCAGGCGCGGGAGAGCTTCTGCACCGCCTGCTTCAGCGGCGACTACCCCATGCCCGTCCAGCTGCAGATGGACAAGCTGGCCTTCGAGCGCCCCGCCGAGGGCGCCCAGCGGGAGCCGGCCCTGGCCGGCTGGAGCTGGGAACGGGACCGTCGTTAGGCCCATGTCGGGGGAGATGACCTACGCCGGCGCCGGCGTGGACCTGGACGCCGCCCGGCGCCTCAAGTCTCGCCTGGCCGACCTGGCCCGTTCGACCCGTCGCCCCGAGGTGTTGGCCGACGTGGGGCCCTTCGCCGGCCTCTTCCGCCTCACGGGCCGTCGCGACCCCGTGCTGGTGGCCTCCTGCGACGGCGTGGGCACCAAGGCGCGGCTGGCTGCCCTCATGGGCGCCTACGAGGGCATCGGCCGCGACCTGGTGGCGCTGAACGTGAACGACGTTCTCACGGTGGGCGCCGAGCCCCTCTTCTTCCTGGACTACATCGCCTCCCACGGCCTGCCCGAGGAGGCGAAGGTGGCCCTGGTGCAGGGCATGGCCGAGGCCTGCCGCGAGGTGGGCTGCGCCCTCCTGGGCGGCGAGACGGCCGACATGCCCGACATCTACCGTCCCGGCGACTTCGACCTGGCCGGCTTCGTGGTGGGCGTGGTGGAGCGCGACGAGCTGATAGACGGCTCCCGCATCGCTGCCGGCGACGTGCTCCTGGGCCTGCCCGCCAATGGCCTGCACACCAACGGCTACTCGCTGGTGCGCCGCGTCTTCCGGGTGGGCATCGGCGAGGACGAGGCGGCGGAGCGACGTCGCCTGGAGGAATACGTGCCGGAGTTGGGGCGCACTCTGGGCGAGGAGCTGCTGCGCCCTCACCGCTGCTACCTGCGCGAGGTGATGTCGGTGCGGGGGCTGGTGAAGGGCATCGCCCACGTGACGGGGGGTGGCATCGAGGCCAACCTGGCGCGGATACTGCCGCCCGGGTTGCGGGCGGCGATAGACCGTGGGGCCTGGGAGGTGCCGCCCATCTTCCGCCTGATACAGGAGCGGGGCCGCGTCCCCGACGACGAAATGTGGCGCGTCTTCAACATGGGCATCGGCCTGGTGCTGGTGGCGGAAGAGGGGCAGGCAGCCCAGGCGCAGGCGGGCCTGCCGGGGTGTGTGCTGATGGGCGCCGTTCGCCAAGGTTCGGGGTCGGGAGGGGGTTGACAGCTACACGGAACCGTGCAGAATGGGGACAAACGTTCTAAGGGAGGACGCCCTGTGACGACGCAGGTCATCTATACGCGCAGGCGCCTGGGCATCACAGGCAACCCCCCCTACGACGGCGAGCCCTTCACGCAGTTCTCTGCCGTCACCCCGGAAACGAAGCTGGAAGACCTGAACCTGAACTGGCGCGAGAGGGACCTGCCCGAAAGGGAACGCACGAAACACGTCCACCGCCTGCACCCCTATCTGGGCAAGTTCATTCCCCAACTGGTCGAGATCTTCCTGCGCAAATACCGTCCGCGGGTGGTCTGCGACCCCTTCTGCGGCTCCGGCACCACGCTGGTAGAGGCCAACGCCCTGGGTATCGAGGCCGTCGGCTGCGACATATCGCCGTTCAACTGTTTGCTGTCGCGGGTCAAGACCGAGACATACGACCTGCCCACGCTGGAGCGCGAAATTCACGACATCCTCAAGCGCTTGCGCGATAACTTAAGGGTGACCCCACAGCTCCATCTGGACGAACTGGCCAGCGAGTATCTCCGCACGTGGTATTCCCCACGGGCACGGCGCGAGTTGCTGGCCTACCGCCAGCTCATCGGACGCTATCGCTATCAGGACGTGCTGCGAGTAGTCCTATCGCGGGCGGCGCGGTCGGCGCGGCTAGCACCCCACTACGAACTGGACTTTCCCCGAGAGCCGGTAACGGCGCCCTATTACTGTCACAAGCACCGGCGTATCTGTCAGCCGACGGACGGGGCGCTGAAGTTTCTGCAGCGCTACAGCTTGGATACGCTGCGGCGCATCGAGCAGTTCGCTGCCCTCAAGACCGATGCCAGGGTCACCGTCATCCAGGGCGATGCTCGCGAGGTAGAGTTTCCGCCCTGCGACATGGTCATCACCTCGCCGCCATACGTGGGCCTAATCGATTACCATGAGCAGCACCGCTACGCCTTCGAGTTGCTAGGGCTGCCTGAGCAACGGGAGGCCGAGATCGGAGCGCCCTGGAAGGGGAACTCGGAGCGGGGCGTGCGCCAGTATGTGGAAGACATGGTAGCCGCCTTCCGGAACGTACTGCGGGTGCTACCGGCGGATGCGGTCGTGGTCGTCGTTGTCCACGACCGCAAGAACATATATGATGCCATCGCCGAGCGCCTGGACGTGCGAACCGAGTATCGCATCAAGCGGCACGTGAACCGGCGCACCGGCCGCCGCGCCGACGACTTCTTCGAGGACGTGATAGTGTGGCGGAAGGTGTAGATAGGGAGCGGATCATCGAACAGGTGGCGAAGCTAGCGGGGCTTGACCGAGATAGGGCCGCTCGGTTGGTGCGGGCGTTTGAAGATACCTTTGCACGCCCCTTCGCTGCCAAGCTCAAGTCGCTGCGGTTGCGGGACATCCTACGCAATAAGAACCCTTACCTCTATAGGGCCAGCGGCATCGAGTCGTGCGAAGACTTGGTGCGACGAGCCTTGCAGGACTATGTCAGTGCCAGTGCCGAGGGCTACTTCGGCCCCTTCTTTGAAGCTGTGGCCAGAATCATGTCGAGGGGCGTAAAGCCTGCGGGCGGTGGAGAAGTTGACTTGGACATCAGGGATGGTGACGTAGCCCACCTGTACGTTATCAAGTCAGGGGCGAAAGGCTTCAACTCGTCAAGCTATCGAACTGCCAAAAACGACCTGGATTCGGCCGAGCGGAGACTGCGGCAAGACAGAGTGAGGGTGATAAAGAAGATTGCCTTCGCATATGGTCGGCGCAAAGGGGCCTTCAAAGAGGGTGTGGAACATCTAGCCAGCAAGGATTTCTGGGCTGAGGTCACCGGTGACCGGGACTTCTACAAGAAGCTGCTTGACGTATGTGCCGCCCTTGCGCCCTTGTACACGGCGGATATGCAGGCTCCCTTTGAGGATCTGCTTCGGGAGGCCGAGGCGAGTTTCTGCGAGGACGGAAAGGTGGCCTGGAACAAGATCTTGAAGCTGGTATCCGGATCATGATCGCGCTCATTTCTGTTTCGGATAAGCGGGGAGTGAAAGGGCTGGCGTTGGGGCTGGCCGAGCTGGGCTTCGATATCTACTCCACCGGCGGCACCCAGCGCCACCTCCTCGAGACCGGCCTCCCCGTCCTCTCCATCTCCTCCCTCACCGGCTTCCCCGAGATCCTCGATGGCCGCGTCAAGACCCTACACCCCTTCGTCCACGCCGGCATCCTCGCCCGCCGCGACCGCCCCGAGCACATGGAAGAGCTGCGCCGCAGCGACATCCCCACCATTGACCTGGTCTGCGTCAACCTCTACCCGTTCGCCGAGACCGCCTCCCGCCCCGACGCTTCCCTGGACGACGTGCTGGAGCAGATAGACATCGGCGGGCCGACGCTGCTGCGGGCCGCCGCCAAGAACTACCCCTTCGTCGTCGTGCTGGTGGACCCCGAGGACTACGAGCCGGTGCTGGAGATGCTGCGTATGGGCGAGGTGCCCCTGCAGGAGCGGCGGCGCCTGGCGGCCAAGGCCTTCCAGCACGTGGCCGCCTACGATACCGTCATCGCCCGCTACCTGCGCGGCGACGAAGACCCCTTCCCGGGGCAGCTCACCGTCGCCTTGGAGAAGGCCCTCGACCTGCGCTACGGCGAGAACCCCCACCAGCGGGCCGCCCTCTACCGAGAGTCGCGCCCCGGCGGGTCGGGCGGCATCGTGGCCGCCCGCCAGCTGCACGGCAAGGAGCTCTCCTACAACAACATCATGGACGCCGACGCCGCCTGGCAGGCCGTCTGCGACTTCCGCGAGCCGACGGTGGCCATCATCAAGCACGCCAACCCCTGCGGCCTGGCCTCCCGCGACGACCTGGCCGAGGCCTTTCGCCTCGCCTTCCTGGGCGACCCCGTCTCCGCCTTCGGCGGCATCGTGGCCGTCAACCGCAGGGTGGACGTGGCCCTGGCGCGGGCCATCCGCGACGCCAAGCACCCCACCAGCGGCCAGCGCCTCTTCCTGGAGGTGGTGGTGGCGCCCGCCTACGACGACGAGGCGCTGGCCCTCCTGCGCCGCAGCCCCAACCTGCGCGTCCTGGAGGTGCCGACGCCCCCCCAGGACGCCATCGTCTACCGGCACGTGTCGGGAGGGATGCTGGTGCAGGAGGCCGACCGCTACCCCGACGACGACATTCGCTTCCAGGTGGTGACCAGGCGCCCGCCCACCGAGGCCGAACTGCGCGACCTGCGCTTCGCCTGGAAGGCCTGCAAGCACGTGCGCTCCAACGCCATCGTGGTGGCCAGGGACGCGGCGCTGTGGGGGGTGGGGGCGGGCCAGCCCAACCGCGTCCAGAGCGTGCGCCTGGCGGTGGAGGCCGCCGGGGAGCGGGCGCAGGGAGCCGTCCTGGCCTCCGATGCCTTCTTCCCCTTCCCCGACTCGGTGGAGGAGGCGGCGCGGGCCGGCATCAGCGCCATCGTGCAGCCGGGGGGATCGGTGCGCGACGAGGAAGTGGTGCGCGCGGCCGACGCCCATGGCCTGGCCATGGTCTTCACCGGCGTGCGCCACTTCCGCCACTAGACTTTCCGCTTCGGCTGCCCCATTCTGGACTGTGGCCATGACCACGGTGGACGTGGTGATACCGGTCTACAACGAGGAAGAGGACCTGCCCCGCAACCTCCCCGTCCTGCACCGCTTCCTCAGCGGCGAAGGCTTCCCCTATCGCTGGCGCATCGTGGTGGCCGACAACGCCTCCACCGACGCCACGCCCCAGGTGGCCCGTCGCCTGGCCGACGAACTGCCGGGGGTGGAATACCTGCGCATCGAGCGCAAGGGCCGCGGCATCGCCTTGAAGACGGCCTGGGGACAGTCCCGAGCCGACGTGGTCTCCTACATGGACGTGGACCTGTCCACCGACATCGCCGCCTTCCCCGCCCTGGTGCGGGCCGTGGCCGAGGGCGGCTACCACCTGGCCATCGGCACCCGGCTGGCCCGGGGGTCCCAGGTGCGCCGTTCCCTGAAGCGGGAGGTCCTCTCCCGCGGCTACATGGCCGTGCTCAAGCTGGCGCTGCGGGTGCGGTTCAGCGACGCCCAGTGCGGCTTCAAGGCCGCCCGCAGCGACGCCTTCCGGGCCCTGCTACCCCTGCTGCGCGACGACAACTGGTTCTTCGACACGGAGCTGTTGGTCATCGCCGAGCGGGCCGGCTACCGCATCGCCGAGGTGCCGGTGCGCTGGCAGGAGGACGAGGACAGCCGCGTAAAGGTGCTGCGCACGGTGGCCGAAGACCTGCGCGGGGTGCTGCGGCTGCTGCGCGAGCGCCCCTGGCGCCTGGCCCCTCCCCCCGTGCCTTGACATAGGGCGTTGTGGTTTGTAAAATCCGCCACGAGTGCCCGCGCTGGGCGGACCGACCCACACCACATGGCCTTAGGAGGGACCTGCCGTGGCAGAAGTGATACTCGGCCCCAACGAGTCTATTGACCAGGCGCTCAAGCGCTTCAACAAACTCGTCCAGCAGCTTGGGATCCTGGCCGAGGCCCGTCGGCGCGAGCACTACGAGCCCCCCAGCGTCAAGCGCAAGAAGAAGGCCGCCGCCAAGCTCCGCAAGAGCATCAAGAACAGCCAGCGCGCCCTCCGGGGTTGATGCAGTGTGTCCTCCCTCAAGGAGAGGCTGGCCGAAGACCTGAAGGACGCCATCCGCCAGCGGGACGAGGCCCGCAAGACAGCCATCCGCATGGTGACCTGGGCGGTCAAGAACGCCGAGGTCGAAAAGGGACGCCCCCTCGACGATGCCGAAGTCATCGCCATCATCCAGCGCGAGGCCCGTCGCCACCGCGAGAGCATCGAAGAGTTCCGCAAGGGCAACCGCCAGGACCTGGTGGAGAAGGAGGAGGCCGAGCTGGCCGTCCTCCAGTCCTATCTGCCCCCGCCCATGAGCCGCGAGGAGGTGGCCGAGGCCGCCCGCGCCGTCATCGCCGAGGTGGGGGCCAGGGGCCCCGCCGACAAGGGCAAGGTGATGCCCCTGCTCATTCAGCGCCTGGCCGGTCGCGCCGAGGGGCGCCTCATCAGCCAGGTGGTGGACGAGATCCTCTCCGGCCTCTCCTCCTGACGCCGCCAGGCCCGTAAGGACACCCTCTGGTATCATCTCTCTTGCCGGGGGACTGCCTCGGCCCGCCCATGGCCCGTAGCGAGCGCCTGACCCCCCAGCAGGCGGCGGCCTTCGCCCTGGTGCTGGCCACCGCCCTGGCCCTGGTGCTGGTGCCCATGCCCCCAGGCACCAGGCAGGTGGGCGAGGTGCTGGTGGAGAACCGCCTCACTCCCCAGGCGGCCGCAGCGGCGGCCCTGGCCGCCCTCCTGGCCGCCGGCGCCATGGGCGGCTACCTCTACGTCTTTCAGCCGCGGGAGCTGCGCGGCCCCTGGCGAATGACCGTCCTGTGGGCGCTGCTGGTGCTGTGGACGGCAGCGGCCAAGGTCTTCCTGGCCCTCACCCTCCCCGACGACGACCGCCTCTTCCTGCGCTACATGCTGCCCCTGGCGGCGGCGCCTATGCTGGTGGCTAGCCTTCTGGACGGGGGAGTCGCCCTGGCGGTGGCGGGGGTGCTGGCCTTCCTGGCCGCCTTCGCTGGCCTGCACCCGCCCGATGCCCAGGCAGGCGCCCCACCCCTGCTGGGTCTGGAGATGGGGGCCGCCTTCCTCTCGGGCGGCATCGCCGGGGTGCTGGCGGTGCAGCGGGCCGAGCGCCTCGACCGCTACGTGTGGGCGGGGGCGCTGGTGGGGCTGGCCACCTTCCTTCCCCTCCTCTCCTTCTGGCTGCTCACGCCCGGTCGCGAGGGGGTGGACCTGCCCTGGATGCTCTTCTCGGCGGCCCTGGGCGGGGGGCTGTCGTCGGTGGTGACGGCGGGCGCCCTGGTGGTGCTGGGCTACACCCTGGGCTTCACCACCCGCGTCCAGCTGATGGAGCTGGCCCAGCTCACCCACCCCCTACTGCGCCAGTTGCAGGACAGGGCGCCGGGCACCTATCACCACAGCCTGATGGTCAGCACCCTGGCCGAGCGGGCCGCCCAGGCGGTGGGGGCGGACGCCCTGCTGGTGCGGGTGGGCTGCCTCTACCACGACATCGGCAAGCTGGCCCAGCCCTCTTACTACGTGGAGAACCAGCTGGAGGGACACAACCCCCACGACAACCTGGACCCCCAGGCCAGCGCCCATATCATCGTCCAGCACGTGCAGGCGGGGCTGCAGTTGGCCCGTCGCCACCGGCTGCCGGCGCGGGTGCGGGCCTTCATCCCCGAGCACCACGGCACGCGGCTGGTGACCTTCTTCTACCGCAAGGCGGCGGCCCACGACCCCGACGCCGACCCCGACCGCTTCCGCTATCCGGGGCCGCGGCCCCAGTCCAAGGAGACGGCCATAGCCATGCTGGCCGACTCGGTGGAGGCGGTGGTGCGGGCCTCCCGCGACCACTCGCCCGAGCACATAGACGAGCTGGTGGAGGGGGTCATCCGCGAGCGAGTGGCCGAGGGGCAACTGGACGACTGCGACCTGACCTTCCGCGACCTGAAGGTCATCGCCGAGTCCTTCAAGGCCACCCTGCGGGGCATCTACCACCCGCGCATCGAGTATCCGGCGCCGGCGCCCCGGGAGCTGCGGGCGCAGGGCCCCGGCCCCTTCCCCCTCCCTTACTCCGACGAGGGCTGAGGCGCCCCTTCCCGCCGCGACCAGTAGGGCAGGAAGACCGACAGGGCCCAGACGGCCCGCTCCACCGAGGGGAAGGTGGCCAGGCCCGCCTCGACCATCTGGGCGCGGACCTCCCTCAGCAGCCGCCACTGCCACTCCTGCTCGTAGTCGGGCGGGTTGATCACCACCGCCAGGGGCTTGCGGGCCCGGCGGGCCGTCTCGATGAAGCGCTGGGCCACCCGCCGCACGATTTGCTCGGCGTTGGGACGTCCCAGCGCCCAGGGCTCCCCCAGGATGGCGATGAGGGCGTCGTAGGTCGGGTCATCGTTCATCAGGTCGAGGATCTCGGCGCCGCCGACGCCGGAGCCGGCCAGGATGGACTGGTCCACCGGGTTGGTCACCCAGCCGGCCAGGTCGGGGGCCCTGGCGCGGAGGTGTGCCTCGATGCGCTGGGAGAGCGGCGGGGTCTCCAGGCCCGCCTCCTCGCACTGGTCGGCGGCCAGCACCGAGCGGCCGCCGCCCCCGCCGACGACGCCGACGCGACGCCCGCCCCCGGGCCGCAGGTAGGCGAAGGCCACCAGCAGGTCCACGAAGTCCTCCAGGGTGGCCACGGGCACCGCCCCCGCCTGGCGCACCGCCGCCTCCCACACCTCCCGGCGCCCGGCCAGGGCGGCCGTGTGGGAGGCGGCCGTCCTTCCCCCGCCGCCGGTGCGCCCGCCCTTCAGCACCACTGTAGGCTTGGCGCCCGCTGCCTCCGACAGCGCCGACAGGAAGCGGCGCCCGTCCTTCACTCCCTCGATGTAGGCGCCGATGACCGTCGTTTCCGGGTCGCGGGCGAAGTAGCGCAGAAAGTCGCTCTCGTCCAGGTCGGTGCCGTTGCCGTAGCTGATGGCCTTGCTGAAGCGCAGGCCCCTGGGCACGCCGCGATAGTTCAGCTCGAAGAGCAGGTTACCGCTCTGGGAGAGGACGCCTACCGGCCCGGGCGGGGCCACCATGTCGGGGCGGAAGGTGATGCCCAGGCGGGCGTGGTGCAGGCCCATGCAGTTGGGGCCGATGATGCGCAGGCCGCCCGCCCGCGCCCGCTGCAGTAGCTCCTGCTCCAGCCGCCTCCCTTCCTCGCGGCCCGTCTCGCTGAAGCGGGCAGTGAAGAGCTGCAACGCCCGCACGCCCTTCGCGATGCACTGGTCGGCCAGCTCCAGCACGGCCGAGTTGGGCACGCAGGAGACCACGTAGTCCACCGGCCCGGGGATGTGGCGCAGGCTGGGGTAGGCGGGCAGGCCCAGGAGCTCCTCCAGGCGCGGGTTCACGGGGTAGACCTGTCCCCGGTAACCGTAGCGCAGCAGCGAGAGGACGTAGTCGTGGCCGGGGGTATCGGGGTTGGCCGATGCCCCCACCACGGCGATGCTGCGGGGGCTGAAGACGGCCTCCAGTTCTTCGTAGCTGGCGTCCGCCATTTCGCCCCCAGCTTACCGCCGCCGCGCCGCCGCGAACAAGGAAGCCCGTTAGCGCAGGGGGCGCTTGGCCGGGATGCCCGGGCGACGGGGATAGCGCTCCGGCGTGGGAGCGACCTTGCGCACCACCAGCAGGGTGGGCGGCGGCGCCGGGTAGGGCAGCGACAGGGGCCCCAGCCAGACGACCTCACCGCCGCACTCCGAGAGCGCCCGCCCCGCCTCGGCCACCTCCCGCTGCACCCGCTCCCCCTTGGGGCTGACCAGGTGCCCGCCCAGGCGCAGGAAGGGGAGGGCCAGCTCGGCCAGCACCGGCAGGGGGGCCAGGGCCCGCGCCAGGGCCAGGTCGTAGGCCTGACGATGGCGGGGGTCGCGGGCCACCTCCTCGGCCCGCCCCCAGACCACCTCCACGTCCGGCAGCCCCAGGCGAGAGAGGAGGCTACGCACGAACTCGGTCTTGCGCCGCTCCGAGTCCAAAAGCGTCAGCCGCAGCGACGGCCAGACGATGCGCAGGGGAAGCCCGGGCAGGCCGCCGCCGGTGCCGATGTCTATGGCCCGCACGGCCTGCCCCTCGGGCAAAAGGCCCAGGCGCACGAGGGCCACGCCCAGGGCCAGCGACTCCAGGAAGTGGCGCCGCTGCACCTCGTCCGGCTCGCGCACGGCCGTCAGGTCGGCGGCGGGGGAGGCCCGCAGCAGCTCCTCCAGATAGACGGCGAAGGCGTCCAGTTGCGCCGGCGACAGCGACAGGCCCAGGGCCTCGGCGCCCCGGGCCAGCACCGCCAGCCGCTGCCTGCCTTCTTGCACGTTGACCCGCCCTCTCCGGCCTCCCTAGAATGGAATATTGCCATGAACGAAATGACCCTGCGCCAGGCCCTGGAGCGCTACCTCGCCTCGCCCGAGGGCAGGGGCGAGGGGGCGCGGTCGGCGGTGGAGGCCTTCGTCCGCTGGTATGGCGCCGACACCCCCCTCAGCCGTCTGAGCCCCCAGGACCTGGCCCGCTACGTGGAGGAGCTGGGCAGCGGCGACGAGGCGCGCCGCCGGGCGGAGGAGCTGAAGAGCTTCCTCTCGCTGCTGCGGCGCTGGCGACTCATCGAGGACAACTTGGCCCAGCACGTGCGCCTGCCCCGCGTCCGCGCCCCCAGGCAGGCGCCCCCCAGCGACCTGCCGCCCATAGAGATGACCGCCGAGGGTTACGCCGCCCTGCAGCAGGAGCTGGAGTCGCTCAAGGCCCAGCGCCCCCTCATCGCCGAGGAGATACGGCGGGCCGCCCTGGACAAGGACTTCCGCGAGAACGCCCCCCTGCAGGCCGCCCGCGAGAAGCAGTCGCACCTGGAAACGCGCATTCGCGAGCTGGAGTCCATGCTCAGGCGGGCGGTCATCGTGGGCGAGCGGGGCGATGGCCAGCGGGTGCAACTGGGCAGCACCGTCGAGGTGCGGAACCTGGCCAGCGGCGCCATCATGCGCTATACCATCGTCGGGCCGGCCGAGGCCGACAGCAAGGCGGGCAAGATCTCCAGCGCCTCCCCCGTGGGACGGGCACTGCTGGACCGGCGGGAGGGGGAAGAGGTGGAGGTGGAGGTGCCCGCCGGCACCCTGCGCCTGCGCATCGAGCGCATCGAGTGAGGCCCTGGCCCGGGCCGCCACCCGGCCCGTTTCCGGCGTCGGTCGAATCGCCCGCGGACCGTTCCCGTGCGGCGAGGGGTGCGCCCCGGGGCTAGCGCTGCTCTATGGGCACGTATTCCAGGTCGAGGGGCCCCGAATACTGCAGCAGCGGCCGGATGAGGATGTTGTCCTGCATCTGCTCCAGCACGTGGGCGCACCAGCCGGGCATGCGCCCGATGGCGAACATGGGGATGAACAGGTCTTCGGGGATGCCCAGCAGGTAGTAGACGGCGCCGGCGTAGAAGTCCACGTTCAGGGAGATGCCCCGCGAGCGCAGGGGGGCCGTGATCTCGGCGATGCGCTCCAGTATCTGATACCACTTGGGCTGGCCCAGCTTCTCGCCCAGGGCGCGGGCCCGTTCGCGCATGTGGCGGGCGCGGGGGTCTTCCACCCGGTAGACCCGGTGCCCCATGCCCATGATGCGTCGCCCCTCGGCCAGCATGCGCTGGATGTATTCGTCCACCCGCTCCGGCTCGCCGATCTCCTCGATCATGTGCATGACCGCCTCGGCGGCGCCGCCGTGCAGGGGGCCCTTCAGGGTGCCGATGGCGCTGACGATGGCCGAGTGCAGGTCGGAGCCGGTGGAGATGGTGACGCGGGCGGCGAAGGCGGAGGCGTTGGAGCCGTGCTCGGCGTGCAGGATGAAGTCCATGTCAATGGCGTCCACCGCCTCGGCGTCGGGCTCGCGGCCGTGCAGCATGTAGAGGAAGTTGGCGGCGTGGGAGAGGTCGTCCCGCGGCGCGATGGGCTCCAGGCCCCGCCGGATGCGGTCGTGGGCGGCCACCAGGGTGGGCACCTGGGCGATGAGCCGTTCGGCCTTGCGCAGGGTGGCCTCCAGGCTGTTGTCGGCCGTCTCGGGGTCGAAGGCGGCCAGGGCAGAGACGGCGGTGCGCAGCACGTCCATGGGGTGGGCCTTCTGCACCACCCGCACCACCTCCAGCACCTGGGGCGGCACCTGGCGGTTGCGGCGCAGGCGGCGGTCCATCTCCTCCAGTTGGGAGCGGGTGGGCAGCTGGCCGTAGAGGAGGAGGTAGGTCACCTCCTCGAAGGTGGAGTGCTCGGCCAGGTCGTGGATGTTGTAGCCGCGGTAGTAGAGCTTGCCCGCCTCGCCGTCAATGTGGCAGGTGCTGGTGCTGTCCAGCACCACGCCTCGCAGGCCGCGGGCGATCTCGGGCGCGCTGGTGGGCTGGCTCATCGTTCCTCCCTCGTCTCTGTCCTGTTTGGCGGGCGGGCGGCGCTGCAAAGGCCCGCGGGGCCTACAGACCCCCCACGGGCCTGGCTCGTATAACCGCGCCCTATGGCCGCCATAATTATAGCCGCCGCTAAGCCCTGTTACAATCCCTCGCCGCGGCGCAGGGCGCGGCGGACGCGCCCCTCCAGGGGACGGCCCACTATCTGCTCGGCGAACCAGGAGACCTCCACCAGGGCCGCCAGGTCCACCCCCGTCTCGATGCCCATGGCGGCCAGCATGGCCACCAGGTCTTCGGTGGCCACGTTGCCCGAGGCGCCGGGGGCGTAGGGGCAGCCGCCCAGTCCGCCCACGGAGCCGTCGAACTGGTCGGCGCCGGCGTCCATGGCCGCCAGGACGTTGGCCAGGGCGGCGCCGCGGGTGTCGTGGAAGTGCAGGCGCAGGGGCACCCCCGGCAGTTCGGCGAGGAAGCGGGCCACCAGCTCGTGCACCTGGCGCGGGTTGGCCACGCCGATGGTGTCGCCCAGGGCGATGGCGTAGGCGCCCAGGTCGCGCAGCTCCCGCGCCAGGGCCAGCACCCGCTCCGGCGCCACCGCCCCCTCATAGGGGCAGCCGAAGGCGGTGGAGACGTAGCCCGCCCAGGGCAGCCCCGCCTGGCGGGCCAGCTGGGAGACCTTGGCGATCTCCTGGAGGGTCTCGGCGATGCTGCGGTTCAGGTTGGCGCGGTTGTGGGACTCGGAGGCGGAGACGACCACCGCCAGTTCGTCCACGCCGGCGGCGATGGCGTTCCTGGCGCCCACCTCGTTGGGCACCAGCGCCACATAGGTGACGTCGGGCCGGCGGCGCAGGGAGGCCATCACCTGGGCGGCGTCGGCCATCTGGGGCACCGCCCGCGGGTGGACGAAGGAGGCGGCCTCGATGCGCCTGAGCCCCGTCTCGGCCAGCCGCTCGATGAGGGCCACCTTCTGGTCGGTGGGGATGGTGCGGGCCTCGTTCTGTAGCCCGTCCCTGGGCCCCACCTCGGTGATGACGACCCGTTGCGGGAACCTCATGCTCTCGCCCCCTCTGGCTCCAGCTCCACCAGCAGCTGTCCTTCCTTCACCCTGTCCCCCGGCCGGCAGTGGAGGCGGCGCACGACGCCGTCGGCGGGGGCGTCCACGCTGTGCTCCATCTTCATGGCCTCCAGCACCACCAGCGTCTGGCGGGCGCGCACCCGTTGCCCCTCCGCCACCGCCACCTTGACCACGACGCCCGAGAGGGGGGCGACCAGGGCCTGGCCCTCGGCCCGCTCCGTGGCCCTCGCCCCCTCGCCCCGTTCCGGCCGCAACCAACGGAAGCGGAAGGTGCGCTCCCCCTGCCCCACCAGCAGGCCGTCGGGCAGGGGGCGGACGCGGGCGGGCCAGGAGCGGCCCTCGGCCTCCACCAGCAGCCGCCCTTCGGGGCCGAGGGCGAAGGAGGCCTCTACCTGGCGTCCGCCGACGCTCACCGTCCAGCGGCGGGCGCTGCCCGGCAACCGCCTGCCCTCCACCGGCCAGGGCCGCCCCTCGTGCTCCAGCGACAGGGACAGCAGGCCGCCCGGCCGCCAGGGGCCGGAGGCGAGCCAGGGGTCGCCCGCGCCCAGGGCGCCGCTGGCGGCGGCACCGAAGGCGGCGAGGAGGGCCTCCACGGCCGGGGCCAGCAGCAGCGCCTCCGGGCTGAGGCGGGACTCCAGGAAGTCGGTGGTGACCTTCCCCTCGGCCATGACCGGGTGGGCCATGACCGACCGCAGCAGGGGCAGGTTGGTGCGGACGCCCTCGATGCGGTAGCGCTCCAGGGCCCAGCGCATGCGGGCCAGGGCCTCCCGTCGGTCGTGGCCCCAGGCTAGCACCTTGGCGATGAGGGGGTCGTAGTGGGCGGTGATCTCGTCGCCCGGGTAGGTGCCCACGTCGTTGCGGATGCCCTCGCCCTGGGGCGGCTCGAAGGCGACGAGGGTGCCCGAGCTGGGCAGGTAGCCCGCGAGGGGGTCTTCGGCGTAGATGCGGCACTGGAAGGCGTGGCCCCGGAGGCGCACGTCCTCCTGGCGCAGGGGGAGGGGCTCGCCGGCGGCGATGGAGAGCTGCAGGGCCACCAGGTCGAGGCCCGTCACCAGCTCGGTGACGCCGTGCTCCACCTGCAGGCGGGTGTTCATCTCCAGGAAGTAGAAGTTGCCCTCGGCGTCCAGCAGGAACTCGACGGTGCCGGCGTTGACGTAGCCGGCGGCGCGGGCTACGGCCAGGGCGGCCTCGCCCAGGCGGCGGCGCAGGGCTTCGTCCACCGCCGGCGAGGGGGCCTCCTCCACCACCTTCTGGTGGCGGCGCTGGAGGGAGCAGTCGCGCTCGCCCAGGTGCAGGTAGTTGCCGTGGGCGTCGGCCAGCACCTGCACCTCCACGTGGCGGGCGCCCTGGACGGCCCTCTCCAGGAGGAGGCGGCCGTCGCCGAAGGCGCGCTGGGCCTCGCGGCGGGCGCTCTCCACCGCCTCGGGGAAGTCGTCGGGGTCGGCCACCAGGCGCATGCCCCTCCCCCCGCCCCCGGCCGCCGCCTTGATCATCACCGGGAAGCCCAGGCGCCGCGCCTGCTCCAGGAGCGCCTCCGGCTCCTGGCTGTCGCCGTCGTAGCCGGGCACCACCGGCACCCCCTGGGCGGCAGCCAGGCGGCGGGCGGCCGCCTTGTCGCCCATGAGGCGGATGGCCTCCGGCGGCGGCCCCACGAAGACCAGCCCCGCCTGGCGGCAGGCCTCGGCGAAGGCGGCGTTCTCGGAGAGGAGGCCGTAGCCGGGGTGGACGGCCTCGGCGCCGGTGCGCAGGGCCGCCTCGACGATGGCCTCCATGTTGAGGTAGCTCTCGGACACCGGGGGCGGGCCGATGGGCACCGCCTCGTGGGCCTCCAGCACGTGCAGGGCGCGGCGGTCGGCCTCCGAGTAGACGGCCACGGTGCGGATGCCCAGGGCGCGGCAGGTGCGCACCACCCGCACCGCTATCTCGCCCCGGTTGGCGATGAGCACCTTCGCGAACATCAGCCCTCGCTCGCCCAGCGGGGGCGGCGCTTCTCCAGGAAGCTGAGGATGCCCTCCTGCCCCTCGGGGCCGGTGCGCAGGGCGGCGATGAGGCGGGCGGTGTAGTCGTCCACCTGGGCGCCCCGCTCGCGGGCCACCCGTCGCACCAGCTCCTTGCAGGCGGCCTGGGCCTGGGGGCCGCCGGCCAGGAGCGTGCGCACCACCCCCTCCACCGCCGCGTCCAGCTCCGCCGGCGGCACCACCCGGTAGACTAGGCCGATGCGCAGGGCCTCCTCGGCGCCGATGCGCTCGCCGGTGAGGAAGAGGCGCAGGGCCCAGCCGGGGCCGATCTTCTCCACCACGTGGGGGGCGATGGTGGCCGGCGCCAGCCCCAGCCTCACCTCGGTGAAGGCGAACTGGGCAGTGGCGGCGGCCACGGCCAGGTCGGCGGCGGCCACCAGCCCCACGCCGCCGCCGTAGGCGTTGCCGTGGACGCGGGCCACCACCGGCCGGGGGCACTCGGCCACGGCCCGCAGCATGGCGGCCAGGGCGGCGGCGTCGCGCCGGTTCTCCTCCTCGCTCCAGGAGGCGGCGCGCCGCATCCAGTCCAGGTCGGCGCCGGCGCAGAAGGAGGGGCCCTCCCCCGCCAGCACCACCACCCGCACATGGTCGTCTTCGGCCAGGCGGCGGAAGGCCTCGTGCAGCCCGGCGATGACCTCCTCGTTGAAGGCGTTGTGCACCTGGGGCCGGTCGAGGGTCACCCGGGCCACGGGCCCGTCGCGGTCGAGGCGCACCACCTGCCCAGACATGGCTACATGCGGAAGACGCCGAACTGGGAGTCGGGGACGGGGGCGTTGAGGGCGGCACTGATGCCCAGGGCCAGGGCCTGGCGGGTGTCCAGGGGGTCGAGGATGCCGTCGTCCCAGAGGCGAGCGGTGCTGTAGTAGGGGCTGCCCTCGCGGGCGTATTTCTCCAGGATGGGGCGCATGAAAGCCGCCTGCTCCTCCTCGCTCATGTCCTGGCCGCGGGCGCGCAGGTTGTCCAACCGCACCGTGAGCAGGACGCTGGCTGCCTGCTGGCCGCCCATGACCGATATCTGGGCGTTGGGCCACATCCAGAGCAGGCGGGGCGAGTAGGCGCGGCCGCACATGGCGTAGTTGCCCGCCCCGAAGGAGCCGCCGATGATGATGGTGAACTTGGGCACCTCGGCGCAGGCCACCGCCGTCACCATCTTGGCGCCGTGCTTGGCGATGCCCTCGTGCTCGTAGCGCGTCCCCACCATGAAGCCGGTGATGTTCTGGAGGAAGACCAGGGGTATCTTGCGGCGGGCGCAGAGCTGGATGAAGTGGGCGCCCTTCAGGGCGCTCTCGGAGAAGAGGATGCCGTTGTTGGCCACGATGCCCACCGGGTAGCCCATGATGCGGGCGAAGCCGCACACCAGCGTGGAGCCGAAGGCAGCCTTGAACTCGTGGAAGCGGCTGCCGTCCACCAGCCGGGCGATGACCTCGCGCACGTCGAAGGACTGGCGGTAGTCGGGGGGCACGATGCCGTAGAGCTCTTCCGGGTCGTAGAGGGGCGGCTCGGGCGGCGCCACCGGCCAGGGGTAGCTCTTGGTGGCGCGGCCCAGGTTGGCCACGATGCTGCGGCAGATGGCCAGGGCCTCCTCGTCGTTGCGGGCGAAGTGGTCGGCCACCCCGGAGATGTGGGTGTGCACGTAGGCGCCTCCCAGGTCCTCGGCCGAGACCTCCTCGCCGGTGGCGGCCTTCACCAGGGGCGGCCCGCCCAGGAATATGTGCCCCGTGCCCTGGACGATGACCGTCTCGTCGCTCATGGCCGGCACGTAGGCGCCGCCGGCAGTGCAGGGGCCCATCACCACGGCGATCTGGGGGATGCCCTTGGCCGACATGCGCGCCTGGTTGTAGAAGATGCGCCCGAAGTGGTCGCGGTCGGGGAAGACCTCCTCCTGCAGGGGCAGGAAGGCCCCGCCCGAGTCCACCAGGTAGATGCAGGGTAGCCAGTTCTGCTCGGCGATCTCCTGGGCGCGCAGGTGCTTCTTGACGGTCATGGGGTAGTAGGTGCCGCCCTTGACGGTGGCGTCGTTGGCGACGATGACCACCTCCCGCCCGCAGACGCGGCCGATGCCGGTGACGATGCCCGCCCCGGGCGCCTCGCCCTCATACATGTCCCAGGCCGCCAGGGGGCTCAGCTCCAGGAAGGCCGAGCCCGGGTCCACCAGCCGCTCGATGCGCTCGCGGGCGGTGAGCTTGCCGCGGGCGCGATGGCGACGCACCTGCTCCTCGTCGCCCCCCTGCCGCACCAGGGCCAGCCGCTCCTGCAGCTCGGCCACCAGGCGCAGCATGTGCTCGCGGTTGCGGCGGAACTCGGCCGAGGCCGTGTCCACGGCCGTGGACAGGACGGGGACGTCGGCCCCCTCCAGGAAGGCGGCGGCCTGGGCATCGGCGGGCGTCGTCCAGGTCACGGGCTCCCCCTCCAGGCGCCTATGGGCGGCAGCGGTGCCGTCCATGGGCCGATAGCAGTCATAGTTTAGCAGACCCGACAGCCGGCCACAGCGGCGGGCGGCCCTTGTCGGCGCCGCCGCCCGCTGGCTACCCTGGGATGGGCCGGACGGCGCCTTGCCCGCGGCGGGCGGCGGGGGCATAATGGTGCTGTCCCGGTGGAGATAGGCGAAGATGTTTGTTCACCTTCACCTTCACACCGAGTATTCGCTCCTGGACGGCCTCTGCAAGATACCCGCCCTCATGGAGCGGGTGCGGGAGCTGGGGCAGGAGGCGGTGGCCCTCACCGACCACGGCGTCCTCTACGGCGCCATCCAGTTCTACAAGGAGGCGAAGGCCCGCGGCATCAAGCCCATCATCGGCGTGGAGGGCTACCTGGCCCAGGGCTCCCGACACTCCCGCGACCCGGCCGACAAGCAGCCCTACCACCTGACACTGCTGGCCCGCAACCGCGAGGGATACCGCAACCTGATCCATCTGGTCACCCGCGCCCACCTGGAGGGGTTCTTCTACCGGCCGCGCATGGACCGGGAGCTACTGGAGCGCTACCACCAGGGCCTCATCGCCCTCTCGGGCTGCCAGTCGGGGGAGATCCCGCGGCTGCTGATGGCCGACCGCTACCAGGAGGCGGTGGCGGCGGCCCGCTACTATCGCGAGCTGTTCGACGGCCACTTCTACATCGAGATACAGCGCCACAGCATTGACGAGGAGGAGGAGCTGAACCGCCGCCTGGTGCGCCTGGCGCGGGAGCTGGACATACCCCTGGTGGCCACCAATGACGCTCACTATGTGCGCCAGGAGGAATGGACGCTCCAGGACGTGCGCCTGTGCATCAGCACCGGCAGCACGGTGGACGAGGAGGGGCGCATGCGCATGGGCGGCGACCCCTCCTCCTACTACGTCAAGTCCGAGGAGGAGATGCGCCTCCTCTTCCCCGAGCTGCCCGAGGCCATCGAGAACACCTGGCGCATCGCCGCTGCCTGCGACCTGGAGCTGGAGTTCGGCCAGCTCCACATCCCCCCGGCCGAGGTGCCGCCGGGCCTCACCCCCGAGGAGCACCTGGCCCGACTCTGCCGCCGGGGCCTGGAGCAACGCTACGGCCGCGACAACGAGGCCGCCCGCCGGCGGCTGGAATACGAGCTGGACGTCATCGCCCGCACCGGCTTCACCAACTACATCCTGGTGGTCTACGACATCGCCCGCTACGCCCGCGAGCGGGGCATCTTCATGGGGGTGCGCGGCTCCGCCGCCGCCTCGGTAGTCCTCTACTGCCTGGGGGTGACCGACATAGACCCCATCGAGCACCGGCTGGTGTTCGAGCGCTTCATCCACGACCAGCGGCGGGAGATGCCCGACGTGGACCTGGACTTCGCCGAGGACCGCCGCGACGAGATGATCCAGTATGCCGCCCAGAAATACGGCGCCGACCGGGTGGCCCAGATCATCACCTTCGGCACCCTGGGGGCCAAGGCGTCGCTGCGGGACGTGGGCCGCGCCCTGGGCTGGAGCTACGCCGACGTGGACCGCGTGGTGCGCATGGTGCCCAACCTGCCGCCCTCCTTCGGCCCCATGACCATCGAGCGGGCGCTGGAGGAGAGCGCCCAGCTCCGCCAGGCCTACGAGGAAGACCCCCAGGTGCGCCGGCTGGTGGACACCGCCCGCGCCCTGGAGGGGGTGGCCCGCCACGCCTCCACCCACGCCGCCGGCATCGTCATCGCCCCCGAGCCCCTCACCAACTACCTGCCCTTGCAGCGCCCCCCTTCGGCGCGCGAGCAGGGCGACGCCCTCCCCACCACCCAGTATGCCATGGAGGACGTGGCCGAACTGGGCCTGCTGAAGATGGACTTCCTGGGGCTGGCCAACCTGACCATCCTGCGCATCGCCCTGGACCTCATCCGGCAGACCCGCGGCATCGAGATAGACCTGGATCGGCTGCCCGACGGCGACCCCAAGACCTACGAGATGCTCTCGCGGGGGGAGACCTTCGGCGTCTTCCAGCTGGAGTCGGCGGGGATGCGCCGCTACATCCAGGAGCTGAAGCCCACCTCCGTGCGCGACCTGGCGGCCATGGTGGCCCTCTACCGCCCGGGCCCCATGCAGCACATACCTACCTACATACGGGCCAAGCACGGGCTGGAGCCCATCCGCTACCCGCACCCCGACCTGGCCGAGATCCTGGACGAGACTTACGGCGTCATCGTCTACCAGGACCAGGTGCTGCTCATCGCCCAGAAGTTCGCCGGCTACAGCCTGGGCGAGGCCGACCTGATGCGCAAGGCCATGGGCAAGAAGATCCGCTCCCTAATGGAGGCCGAGCGGGAGCGGTTCATCCAGGGGGCCGTGGCCCGGGGCTACTCGCGGGAGACGGCCCGCACCATCTTCGACCTGATCGAGCCCTTCGCCGGCTACGCCTTCAACAAGGCCCACGCCGTCTCCTACGCCCGCATCGCCTACTACACCGCCTACCTCAAGGCCAACTACCCCGAGGAATACATGACGGCGGTGCTGCGCATGGCCCAGCGCCGCCCCGACCCCACCCAGCGGGTGGCCGAGGCCTACGCCGAGTGCCTGCGTCTGGGCATCCCCGTGCTGCCGCCGGACGTGAACCGCAGCCAGGCCAACTTCAGCCTGGAGGAGGTGGACGGGCGACGGGCCATCCGCTTCGGCCTGGCCAACATCAAGAACGTGGGCGAGGGGGTGGCCGAGGAGATCGTGGCCGCCCGCGCCGCCGCCGGCCCCTTCCAGGGGCTGGAGGACTTCTTCCGGCGCGTTCCCGCCGCCGCCCTGAACAAGCGCGCCCTGGAGAGCATGGCCAAAGCGGGGGCCTTCGACAGCCTGGGCCGCAGCCGCGGCACCGTCCTGGCCCACCTGGACCGGCTGGTAGCGATGGCCCAGCGCGCCCAGAAGGTGCGGGAGGCGGGCCAGGGGAGCCTCTTCGACCTGATGGGCGCCCAGCAGCCGGGCCTGGACGACCTGCCCCTGGAGGAGGTGCCGGTGCCCCAGGCGCGCAAGCTGGCCTGGGAGAAGGAGCTCCTGGGCATATACGTCTCCCAGCACCCCTTCAGCCGCGCCGCCGAGGAGCTGGCGCCCTACCTCTCCTGCCACCTGGCCCATCTCTCGCCCGAGATGGCCGGACGGGAGCTGGTGCTGGCGGGCTTCGTGGCCCACACCCGCACCCTGGTGACCCGCGACGGTCGCGCCTTCTGCGCCGTGGAGCTGGAGGACATCACCGGCTCGGCCGAGGTCACCGTCTGGCCCGAGGTCTACGAGCAGACCAGGAACCTCTGGAAGCACGGCAACATCGTGGTGGTGCGGGCCAGGGCGCGGGAGCGGGGGGAGGAGAGGCTGCAGCTCAGCGTGGTGCGGGCGGCCCTCTACCGCGAGGGGGAGTTCGACCCGGCCGAACTGGGCCTGGCGCCCCAGCGGGAGGCCGTCGCCGTGACGCCGCCGGCGGAGGTGCCGCCGCCAGCCGACCCGCCGCCCGAGCGCCCAGCCCGTCGCCCGGCGCGACGCCCGGGGCCGGCCCTGCGCATCCTCCTGCAGGAGACGGACGACACCCAGGCCGACCAGGAGCGGCTGCGACAGGTCATCATGCTCCTGCGCGACTACCCGGGCGAGGACGCCGTGACCCTCTCCATCCGCCAGCAGGACGGGGAGGAGGTGGACCTGGCCCTGCCCCGCGCCCGCGTCTGCCCAGAGCTCCTCTCGCGCCTGCGCATGGCGGTGGGCGCCTTGGGCCGGGTGGAGTCGCTGCGCGCCACCGCCTGAGGGGGCCTAGGGCAGGGTGGCGCCTTCCAGGGCGAGGAGGCGGGCCTTCATCTCCAGGCCGCCGCCGTAGCCGGTGAGGGAGCCGTCCGCACCCACCACGCGGTGGCAGGGCACCACGATGGGCAGGGGGTTGGTGGCCATAGCCCGTCCTACCGCCCGCGCCGCCCCGGGCCTGCCGGCCATGCGGGCCAGCTCGCCGTAGGTGGTCACCTGGCCCCGGGGCAGGCGGGAGAGGGTCTCCAGCACCCGCCGCCGGAACGGCCCCAGCCCCTCCAGGTCGAGGGGAAGGTCATCGAAGGCGACGGGCAGGCCGCGGGCGTAGTCCTGCAGGCGGCGGGCCACCTCATCGGCCAGCCCCGGCGGAGCGGGGGCCCTCCCGCCTAGGTTCACCGCCTCGGCCTCGGCCTGCGCCCGCGACGGCCGGGGCAGCGTCGCTGCCCGCAGGCCGCGGGGGGAGAAGACCAGCCCCATCCAGCCCAGGGCCGTCTCCACCACGCGCCAGGTGAGGGCCTCGTCCTTCCTCATTCGGCCGTGCGGCGCCAGGGGCGGCGCAGGACCTCGCGGGCCAGGGCGCGCCGCACCTCCGGCCAAAGCTCCTGCAGCTTCTGTCGCTCCTCGTCCGAGGGTGGCGGGCCGCCGTAGCGGGCGCGGCCGTAGACCTCGGCCACCAGGGGCAGGTCGCGCACGTGCAGCGTCCGGTATAGGCGGCGGACGAACTCCCGTGGCGTCTCGCCCGGCCGAGGCCCCAGGGCGGCCAGGTTGGCCAGGCGCACCATCTTCTCCCACAGGCGCAGGGGGAAGGGCAGGCGGCCCAGGGGGAGCTCCCAGGCCAGCCGCAGGGCGCCGGCGCTCAGGGCGATGCCCCCCAGCACGCCCAGCAGCACCCACAGCCATGTCCAGTCACGGCCGCCACCGAGCTGGACGGTCGGCAGGGGCTCCTGCGGCACCGGGAACTCCTCGGGCGGGAAGAGGCCCTCCAGCCCGAAGGGGTCGAGGCCCGGCTCCACCGGCACGCTGGGCCACACCGGTGCCTGGTTGGACTGCTGGTAGGGGAAGTTGAAGGGCAACTGGCCCCTGGGCACCGGGCTGAAGGGCAGCCAGCCCACCCCCGGGAAGTAGACCTCCGGCCAGACGTAGGCGTTGCGGGCCGTCACCTTGTAGGCCCCCAACTCGGGCACGAAGTCGTTGGCCGAGAGGGCGATGCCCACCACCAGGCGGGCCGGCACCCCCGCCGCCCGCAGCAGCACTACCATGGCCGAGGCGTGGTATTCGGGGGAGCCGCGGCGGGACTCGAACAGGAAGTAGTCCACCGGGTCGCGGCCGGCCGGTGGCGGCGGCGCCGCCTGGTCCACCGGGTAGGTGCCCAGCAGGGCCTCCACCGCCCGCACCTTGTCATAGGGGGTGGGGGCGTTGGCCGTGATCTGCTGGGCCAGACGGCGCACCCGTTCGGGCACGTCGCCCGGCAGGGCGATGTAGGCATCGCGCAGCCACTGGGGGTAGGAGGTGGGGGTGGTCACCAGGGTCTCGGCGCTGGCCACGGGCAGGATGCCCGCCATCCAGTAGGACTGGCCCTCCTGCAGCCGGTCGTGGGGCACCAGGGTGGCGTTGTCCAGCAGGTAGTGCAGGGAGATGACGTCCACCCGGCGGAGTCGCTGGCCGGAGCCCCGCTCGGCCCGCACCAGCACCCAGCCGCGGTCGAGGAGGGCGCGGCGGAGGCCGTCGTCGGTGGGGCTGGGGCCGCCCAGCTGGCGCAGGGCGGCGTCCACCGCCTGTCGCGCCTGCTGCATCTCCTGGTCGCCGGCGGTCGGCGAGGCGTTCAGGTCAACGCGCAGCACGGCCTCTTCGGGCACCTTGGCCCGCACGCCGAAGTCGGCGATGGCCCCCACCGGCAGCGGGCGACCAGGCACCAGCAGCAGGGAGCTGATGGGGCTGGCGGCGTCCATGGTCACCTGCACGATGGCCGGGTCCAGGTTCATGGTGCGGCGTATCTGCTGTTGCAGCGACTGGGGGCTGGAGGCGGGGGGGAAGGGCCAGTCCAGCTCCACCGAGTCGTCGGAGCGCCAGCCGCCGGAGGTGTATTGGCTGTAGATGGCTGCCCGCAGGATGATGGTGCCCGACTCCGTGCGCCGCAGGGTGCGCACGGTGGCCAGGTCGCCCCGCAGGGGCAGGGGGAAGCGGCCCCGCAGGGGCAGGAAGTCGCCCAGGTCGGCGCTGGGCAAGAGCTGACCGCCCCGCAGGGGGCCCACCAGCCGCGCCCAGTCCTGGGCCAGCTCCTGGAAGGGGCCCGCCACCACCCCCCACAGTGACCCCAGGGGGCGCCCGTAGTTGGTGGGCACCATCCAGGCCAGCATCAGCACCAGCAGGATGGCCCAGAAGCTCAGGTGCAGCACGCTCAGCCCCAGCAGCGAGGGGTAGGGCACCCCCTCCCGCCGCCACAGGGCCTGGTAGCGGGCCAGATTGGCCCGCGCCAGCAGCAGCAGCCCGGTGATGGCGTAGAGCAGGAAGGCAGCCAGCACCCCCCGGTTCAGCACCACGAAGTTGACGAACAGGGTCAGGCCGCCCATCACCAGCCCCGGCCAGGCCAGGTTCCAGCGGAAGAGGCAGTAGGCGAAGAGGAAGGCCCCGGCCCAGGTCATGCCCGCCACCAGCACGGCGAAGGGCAGCACGTCGTTGCTGACCCCGCCGCTGAAGGCGATGTCGAAGAAGGTCTGGAAGCGCAGGTAGAGGATGTCCACCTTCTCGGCCACGCCCTCGCCCCGCACCAGGAAGAGGGACTGCAGAAAGGTCGAGAGCAGGCAGAGGACGAGGCCCCCGGGCAGGCCCAGCCCCATGGGGAGGGGGAGCCGGGCCAGCAGCATCCCGGCCGCCAGCCCGCCCAGGCCCAGGAGCACCAGGTTGGGCATGATGTCGGCCCAGCGGGCGTGCTGGATGCTCCAGGCCACGCTGACGAAGGCCAGGAAGGAGAGGCCCAGGGTGAGCCAGTCCTCCCAGGTGGGGAGGCGGCGCCACAGCCAGCGCAGGGGCACCAGGGCCAGGGCGGGCGAAGCGGCCGTCATCTCCTCACCTCTCTTTGGCGGGGCGGTGCAGCCAGTAGGCGGAGCTGGCCCCGGCCGGCCCCAGGGCCAGGGAGAGGTCGTCGCCCCGGCGCACCAGGTAGGTCAGGATGTCGTGGGCGGCCAGGGCGCTGAAGGAGATGAGGGAGGCCTCCCGCCCGCCGAAGGTGCCCGCGTCCAGGAGCACCACCGCCGCCTGCACCCCCCGCTGCACCAGCGCCTGCACCGCCGCCACCCACCCCTCTTCGGGCGAGGGGGTGATGACGATGATGGTCGTGTGCCGACCGAAGGAGCGCTCGTTGGCCAGCAGCACCTGGTCGAGGGGGACGCTGCCGTTGGTCTCCAGTTCGGCCAGGGCCTCCATGATGCGGTCGTATTGCTGGGGGCCCCGGGCCGGCGGGAAGAGGTAAAGCTCCTTCCCCTGGGCCAGGTAGCCCACCCGCAAGTCCTGGCCCAGCAGGCGGTGGGCCAGGGAGCAGGCGGCCGTGACCATGTATTCCTCGGTGCTGTCGTCGCCCTCGCCGGCGTGGACGGCCCGCTCCAGGTCCAGCACCAGCCAGACGTCGCTGGTGGGGGTGAAGTCGAAGGTCTTGACCATCAGCCGGCGCAGGCGGGCGGTGGTCAGCCAGTGGATGCGGCTGAAGGCGTCGCCCGGGTTGTATTCGCGCACGCCCGAGGCGGTGGGGGTGATGTAGGGGGTGGGGCGGCTGCGGTCGCCCTCGCCCGAGAGCTGGGCCGCCGGCAGCCAGAAGAAGGGCAGCTCCACCGGCGCCGGAAAGACCAGCACCTCCCAGGCGTGGCCGAACTGGTGGCGGCTGCGGAAGAGGCCGAAGGGGTCGCCGCTGACGGCCGTCACCGGCCCGAAGTGGTAGCGGCCGCGGCGCCGGCACACCACCTGGTGGCGCCAGGTGCGGACGCCGTGGGCGGTGAGGGAGGTCACCGTCTTGGGGGCCACCCCGGGCATGTTGGTGGGCTCCTCCACCTCCAGCCACAGCTTGGGGTAGCCGTCGTGGTTGACCAGACGGAAGCTGGAGTAGGTGGCCTCGCCGGCGTGGAGGCGGTCGGGGCCGCGGCGCACTTCCAGCGAGAGCCCCTTCACGTTGGCCCGCGCCCACAGCCAGCCGATGGGCACCAGGGCCAGCAGCAGATAGGCGGCGCGGATGAGCACCCAGAAGCCGGAGGCCCAGCCCAGCAGCAGCAGCGCCAGCCCCAGCGCCAGGACGATGGTCAGGTTGGGCGACTGACGCAGCCTGACCAGCAGCCGCTTCAGGGGCCCCGGGCGCGCACGCCGGGCACGTGGACTCGCCCTAGACAATCCTCCACCACCTGCTGGGCCGTGACCCCTTTCACCCGGCTGGCGGCGCTGACGATGATGCGGTGGCCCAGCACCGGGTAGGCCAGGGCCTTGACATCGTCCGGGAGCACGAAGTCGCGCTGGTCGAGCAGGGCCCGCGCCTGGGAGCCCCGCTGCAGGGCCAGGGAGCCCCGCGGCGACGCCCCCAGGTAGACCGCCTCGTGGCGACGGGTGGCGTCCACCACCGCGGCGATGTATTGCTTGATGAGGGGGTCCACCCGCACCTGCCGCACCGCCGCCTGCAACTGAAGGATGTCATCGGGCCCGCAGACCGGCTCCAGCTCCTCGATGGGGTGGGAGAGCATCTGCCGGTCCATGATGGTCACTTCGTCCTGGGTCGAGGGGTAGCCCAGGTGGACGCGCATGAAGAAGCGGTCCAGCTGGGCCTCGGGCAGGGGGAAGGTGCCCTCGTATTCGATGGGGTTCTGGGTGGCCAGCACCATGAAGGGCCGGGGCAGGGGGCGGCTCACCCCGTCCACCGTCACCTGCCGCTCCTCCATCGCCTCCAGGAGGGCCGACTGGGTCTTGGGCGTGGCCCGGTTGATCTCGTCGGCCAGGACGATCTGGGACATGATCGGCCCGGGACGGAACTCGAAGTCGCCCGTCTTCTGGTTGTAGATGGCAGCGCCGGTGACGTCCGAGGGCAGCAGATCGGGGGTGAACTGGATGCGACGGAAGGTGCAGCCGGTGGAGCGGGCCAGGCTGCGGGCGAGCATGGTCTTGCCCACGCCGGGCACGTCCTCGATGAGCAGGTGACCGCCGCACATGAGGGCGATGACGGCCAGCTCCACCTCCGCCCGCTTGCCCACCATCACCCGCTCCATGTTCTCGATGATGCGGAGTGCCAGTCCCCTCACCTCGTCCACGTTACCTCCTCGTCGTGGCTGACCTTTAGTCCCCTTTTTGGGATAGAGCTGGCCAATAGGTGCCGCGTAGCCCTAGATTATACACACCCCGCCCCGCCTTTGCCACCCCCGCCGGCCCCTGGCACCGGCCCGAGACCTGCCAGTAAGATTACGCTCGGGCCCATGCGCTGGCTTTCCCTCTGGCTACCCTTGCTGCTCCTGCTGGCCTGGGGCTGTGCGCCCGAGCGGAGCGGCCCGTCCACCGATCTGGCTGCCGAGGTCGTCCCTGCCGCCACTCCCTGGCCGACGCCGACCCCGACGCCCACGCCGACACCGCTGCCGCCGCGTCTGGTGCTGGCCTCGGGCCAGGCACGACAGGGCACGGCGTTGGCGGTGCGGGCGCGCCCCGCCCCCGCCACCTCCTCCCTGGCGGTGGAGATGGACGGCCGCCGCTACCGACTGGTGCGGGAGGGGGAGGAGGCCGTCGCCTTCCTGGCCATCGCCCTCGACCAGCGGCCCGGCAGCTACCGCCTCGACCTGCTCCAGGACGGCCAGGTGGTGGACAGCCAGACGCTGGAGGTGGTGGACGGCCAGTATCCGCGGGAGCAGCTCTTCCTGCCGCCGTCCACGGCCGGGCTGCTGCTGGACGCCGCCGCCGTCCAGGAGGAGACGCGCCTGCTGGCAGCCGTCCACGCCACCTTCACCCCGCAGCGGCTCTGGCAGGGGCCCTGGCGCCTGCCGGTGGAGGGCCCCGTCTCCGACCCCTTCGGCGTCTATCGCTCCATCAACGGCGGCCCCTACTCGCACCACACCGGCACCGACCTGGTGGCGCCCGAGGGGACGCCGGTGGTGGCGCCGGCAGCGGGCAGGGTGGTGCTGGCCCGCAGCCTGCACCTGCGAGGGATGTCGGTGGTGCTGGACCACGGCGCCGGGGTGGTCAGCGGCTACCACCACCTGTCGGCCCTCTCGGTGCAGGAGGGGCAGACGGTGGAGGCGGGGCAGGAGCTGGGGAAGGTGGGCGCCACCGGCCTGGCCGGGGGGCCCCACCTGCACTGGGAGCTGGTGGTGAACGGGGTGCGGGTGGACCCGATGGCCTGGCTGCAGTCCCACTCAGGGCCCTAGCTCGCCCAGTTCGTGCATCACCAGGGCGCAGGCGACGATGGCCGCCGTCTCGGCGCGCAGGATGCGCGGCCCCAGGGTGACCACGGCGAAGCCGGCCCCGCGCGCCATCTCCACCTCCTGCGGCTCCAGGCCGCCCTCGGGCCCCACCAGCACCGACACCTGGCGGGGGGCCTCCGTCAGCCCGCGCAGGAGCTGACGCAGGCCCAGGGACTGCTCCTCCTCCCAGGGGACGACGCGCAGCCCATCGGCCAGGCGCAGCGCCTGGGGCAGGGGGAGGGGTGTGTGCAGTCGGGGCGGACGGGCGCGCTCGCACTGCTCCGTGGCCTCGATGACGATGCGCCGCCAGCGCTCCTGCTTGGCCCCCTCCTTCCAGGGGCGCACCACCGACCGACGGGTCACCACCGGCACGATCTCGGCCACCCCCAGCTCCGTCGCCTTCTCCAGCAGGACTTCGAAGCGGGGCTCCTTGGTCAGCCCGGCCAGAAGCGTCAGGTGCACATGCGGCTCCGGCGGCGGGGCCACCTCCTGCACCACCACGGCGGTGAGGCCTTTGGGCCCCACCGACTTCAGCTCCACCTCCCACTCGCGGCCGGAGCCATCGAAGAGCACCAGGTGCTGGCCGCTGCGCAGGCGCAGCACGCGGCCCAGGCGATGGGCCGCCTCGGGCCCCAGGGCTACCTGGCGCCCCCGCACCGTGCCGGGCTCCACGTAGAAGCGACGCACGTCCCCTAGTGGCATACCACCGTCGCGCCCGGCAGGCAACGGCCTGCAGTCAGTCCCGCGCCAGCACCAGGGCCGCCCAGGGCGGGCGCGACGGCGAGGCCAGCACCCGCAGGCCGTGGGCGGCGAAGGCCTCGGCCAGGGCGGGGGCCGTCTCGGTCAGGAAGCCGCTGAGGACCAGGCGCCCGCCGGGGGCCAGGGCGCGGGCCAGCAGCGGCGCCATCCGCTCCAGGGTGAGGCCGTCTATGTTGGCACAGGCCAGGTCGAAGGGTTCCCCCTGGGCCAGTGCCGGCGTCAGCGTCCCCTCCCGCACCTCGACGACGGCCTCGACGCCGTTGCGGCGGACGTTCTCGTCGGCGGCCCGTACCGCCTGGGGGTCTATGTCCAGGGCCAGGACGCGGGCCGCCCCCAGCTTGGCGGCGGCGATGGCCAGGATGCCGCTCCCGGTGCCCAGGTCCAGCGCTCGCTCGCCGCCGCGCACCAGCCGCGAGAGGGCCTCCAGGCAGAGGGCGGTGGTGGGGTGCTCGCCGGTGCCGAAGGCCAGCCCCGGGTCAATCTCGATGACGGCTTCGCCCGCCCTGGACGGCCTGGCGTCCCACGATGGCCGCACCAGCAAGCGGCCGATGCGCCGTGCCCGCAGTCGCCGCTGCCAGGCCCGCTGCCAGTCCTCGTCCCGCAGGCGACGTCGCCGCCAGCGGGCGGGCCGCGAGAGGGGGACGAAGCGCAGGGCCAGGCGCAGTGAGCGACCCAGTTCCTGGTCGGCCTCCTCCGCCGGCAGGTAGATGCGGACGAGGGCGGTGTCCGTCGCCGTGGCGGGGGAGACCTCGGCCGGGGCGGGCCAGGGTTCGGGCTGGGGGAAGGGCCCCCGGAACTCCACCGCCACCCTGGGGCAGCGCTGACGCAGGACGTCGGCCACCAGTTCGGCGTCCTGCGACGCCACCTCCAGCGTCAGCTCCACCCACATGGGCGGCTAGCCCAGGGCGTCGCGGATGCGACCCAGGATGCCCCGGTCGCCGTCGCCCACGGGCGTGCCGAAGGAGGCGGCCAGGGCCTCCAGCAGCCGCCGCTGCTCGGCGGTGAGGTCTCTGGGCACCGAGACCCGCACCCGCACGCGCAGGTCGCCGCGGCCGCCGTCGTGCAGGTGGGGTATGCCGCGGCCACGCAGGGTGAACTCCTGCCCGTGCTGGGTGCCGGGCGGGACGCGCAGGGTGCAGGTCTCCCCCTCCAGGGTGGGCACCTGCACCTCGCAGCCCAGGGCTGCCTGGGCCACGTTCAGGTCCAGGTGATAGACCAGGTCGTAGCCGTCGCGCTGGAAGTGGGGGTGGGGGCGCAGCCGCACGATGACGTAGAGGTTGCCGGCGGGCCCGCCGTTGTGCCCGGCGTCGCCCTCGCCGCTCACCCGCATCTGGGTGCCGTCGTCCACCCCGGGCGGCACCTGGATGCGCAGGCGACGGGAGCGGCGCAGGCGCCCGTTGCCCCGACAGTCGCGGCAGGGGTGGGAGACGACGCTGCCCTCGCCCTGACACTGGGGGCAGGTGGCCACGTTGATGAACTGACCGAAGAAGCTGCGGTGGACGCGGCGCACCTGGCCGCTGCCGCCGCAGGAGGGGCAGGCCACCGGGCGGGTGCCGGGCTCGCTGCCGCTGCCGCCGCAGCGGGGGCAGCGCTCCACCCGCGTCACCTCCACCTCCTTCTCGCAGCCGAAGGCGGCCTCGGCCAGGTCCAGCTCCAGCTCCAGGCGGCGGTCGGAGCCCCGCTGGGCCTCGCGGCGCATGGCCGAGGCGGCGCCGAAGAAGGCATCGAAGATGTCGCCGAAGCCGCCGAAGCCGCCGAAGCGGAAGCCCTCGAAGGGGCGCCCGACGTCGCCGCCCCGCAGGCCGGCATGGCCGTAGCGGTCGTAGGCCGCCCGCTTCTCCGGGTCTGAGAGCACCTCGTAGGCCTCGTTGATCTCCTTGAAGCGGGCCTCGGCGTCGGGGGAGCGGTTGCGGTCGGGGTGATACTTCATGGCCAGGCGCCGGAAGGCGCGCTTGATCTCCTCCGTGCTGGCGTCGCGGCGGACGCCCAGCACCTCGTAGTAGTCGCGACGGCCGTCTTCCATGGTCTTCAGACGAGCGCGGTCGGCGTTGGTGCCTGGCAGCAAAGGATATTGTAGCAGAGGCGGCAGGCGGGGAGCAGGGCCGGGTGCACTAGGGCCGCGGGCACCGCCCGCGGCCCCTTCAGCGTTCGAAGCCTGGTGGAGATAGCGGGATTCGAACCCGCGACCTCCGCGTTGCGAACGCGGCGCTCTCCCGCTGAGCTATATCCCCACCCGCATCCGATTTTAGGCGCGCCCGCCGCGGGGGGTCAACGCGCCGTGCTCGCCCCGAGGCGGGTGCGAGTCCGCGCACGAATCCGAGGGCGACCGCCGCCTCTCAGGCCACCAGCTCGATCTGGCTCAGGAGCTGCTCGTTGCTCTTGGTGCGCCGCAACTGCTCCAGCAGTCGCTCCGTGACCCGGATGGAGGCGTCCTGGGCGTAGGGCGCCTCCGACTGGAAGTCCTCGGCCATGCGGGCCAAGGCGCGACGGAAGAGGGTCAGGCGCTGGTAGGTCTTCTCGTCCAGCATCAGCTCTTCGCGACGGGTGCCGCTCTTGAAGATGTCCACCGCCGGGAAGATGCGCTTCTCGGCCAGGCGGCGGTCCAGCCACAGCTCCCAGTTGCCGGTGCCCTTGAACTCCTCGAAGATGACCTCGTCCATGCGGGAGCCGGTGTCTATCAGACAGGTGGCGATGATGGTCAGGGAGCCGCCCTCCTCGGTGTTGCGGGCGGTGCCGAAGAGCTTCTTGGGCGGATGCAAGGCCACCGGGTCTATGCCCCCCGACAGGGTGCGGCCGCTGGGCGGCAGCGACAGGTTGTAGGCCCGCGTCAGGCGGGTGATGCCGTCGAGCATGATCATCACGTGACGGCCCATCTCCACCAGCCGCTTGGCCCGCTCCACGGCCAGTTCGGCCACCCGCGTCTGCACCTCTTCGGGGTCGTCGAAGGTGGCCGCCACCACCTCGGCGCCGTCGCCCTCCACCGACCGGCGCCAGTCGGTCACCTCCTCCGGCCGCTCGCCGATGAGGAGCACCAGCACCTGGATGTCGTCGTAGTGGTTGAGGACGGCGCGGGCGATGGACTTGAGGAGCATGGTCTTGCCGCCCTTGGGGGGCGAGACCACCAGCCCCCGCTGGCCGCGTCCCACCGGCGCCACCAGGTCTATCAGGCGGGTGGTGGGGTTGGGGTCGCCCGCCTCCAGCTGCACGAAGCGGTCGGGGAAGGTGGGGGTGAGCTGCTCGAAGACGGGGCGTCCCTTGGCCACCTCCGGGTCGAGGCCGTTGGTGGCCTCCACCCGCAGCAGGCCGTAATACTTCTCCGACTCCTTGGGCGGGCGCACCTGCCCCATGACGTAGTCGCCGGTGCGCAGGCCGAAGCGCCGGATCTGGGACTGGGACACGTAGACGTCGCTGGGGCTGGGCTTGTAGCCGTTAGTGCGCAGGAAGCCGTAGCCCTCCTGGGTGATCTCCAGAATGCCGCCGGCGAAGTAGTTGCCTTCTCGCTGGGCGCGGGCCTGCAGGATGCGCAGGATCAGCTCCTGCTTGCGCAGGGCGGAGACGCCGCTGAGGCCCAGGCCGCGGGCCTCCTCCAGCAGCTCCTCGCGGGTCTTGCTCTCTAGCTCGGCTATGCTCATGGGTGACCTCGCTCCGATGGACTGCTTTTCGGGATGGTGCCGCTCGGGGAAGAGGGGCTCGTCGCCCGGAGGCACCTTCAGTATAGCAGGGCCAGGGCCGCCAGCCAACCCGCCCCGCTGCACCCCCAGGTGTGACGCAACAGGGGGCCAAAACGCTGCAGGCAGGACGCCGCTCAACGATGCGAGCCTGCGCCCTGCTCCGAGGCGGCAGCGACCGAAGGAGTGCCGGGCCCAGCCCCTGCCCGGGGACGGCCCCGCCGCGGCCCTCGCGCCCGCGCGGCCGAGCCCGGGGGTGGAGGGCGAAGCGGCAGGTCGGCGAGCGTTCAGGAGGGTCCCTGGAGGTAGCGGTCCCAGGGGTGCGGGGAGTCGGCAGGCCGCGCAGGGAGCTCGGCGAACTCCGCTATCCGGTCGGCGGCCAGCCCTACCAGGTCTTCGGCACGGGCCACGCCCTTACGAGCGAGATAGCCCTCCAGCTCTCGCAAGAAGCGGGGAATGCAACCCGGGCCGTGGGTGAGCAAGGCCGTAGCCACCTCTACGGCGCGGGCGCCGGCGAGGAGGAAGCGGGCCAGGTCCAGGCCGGAGCGCGCCCCGTTGGTCCCGATGAGCGGCGCCTCTCTCCCCAGCGTCCGCCGACAGCGGCTCAGCCAGTAGAGGCTGACGGGCAAGGCCCATCCGCCGCCGATGGCGCCCCAGGAGCCCAGCAACGGTCGCATCGTCTCCAGGTCGGGCAGGAAGGCCGGGAAGCGCCCCATCAGGGCCACCGCATCGGCCCCCTCGTCCAGCGCTGCCCTGGCCAGGGCTACCAGGTCGGGGGCCTGGCCGCTCAGCTTCACGGTGAGGGGGACGTCCGCCGCCCGGCGCACGGGACGCACGAACTCGCGCACGGCCTCCGGCTCGGTCAGCAGGCGCACCGCACCCCCCGCTTCCCGACCGTAAGGGGCACCCAGGTTCAGCTCCAACCAGCGCACCACCCGGGCCATCTGGCGAGCGATCTCTACCGCGCCCTCGAGGGATGACACGGTGATGCTCCCCACCACGTAGGCGTCCATCTTCTGTGCCTGCCTGTCCAGGTCGGAGAGCATCTGCAACCAGTCTTCCAGGCGAACGGCGGGCAGGCCGGAGCGACAGAAGAGGGATGCGCCGGGAGGGGGCGCGCTCCACTCTACCGGCGTCCAGTCCGGCCCGAGCAGGAGATAATCGGCCGACTGAAGCTGGCGGGTGGCCTGGGGCGATTCGTTGACCGACTTCGCCACCACCGCCGCCGCACCGGCGTCGAGGCACGCCCGGATGCCGGCAGGGGTCATGGTGAACTCGCAGGAGCCACAGACGAGGGGGTTCTTGAGGCGGATGGGGCCCAGGGACAGGGACAGGTCAGGCAAGGCGTTCCCTCAAGCGGCACACGGCGTCGCGCGCTGCCGACTGCAGGAAAGAGACGTCGGCGCCCACGGCCACGTAGCGGTAGCCCTCCGTCAGGGCCTGGGCGGCTGCCTCCAGGGTGGGGACGAAGATGCCCAGGGCCACGCCCGTCGCGCGGGCAGCGTCGGACAGCTCGGCCAGCCGCTCCCGGATCTGGGGATGGTCGAGGCTGCCAGGGGTGCCGAAGTCCACCGAGAGGTCGGTGGTGCCCACGAAGGCCACATCCAGACCCTCCATCACCTCCCGCGCCGGCCCCTGCATCTCTCGCGTCTCGAACTGGCCCACCAGCAACACGTCCTCGTTAGCCCTCTGGATGTAGTCGGCGATGGGGGTGGAGCCGTAGCCGGCGGCCGTCTGGGTGAGGCTGGTGCTGCGGGAGCCCTGTGGCGGGTAGAGGGCGAGGTCGCGCAGGCGCTGCACGTCGGCGCGGCTGCGCACCCGCGGCACCTGCAGCCCCGCCGCCCCCGCTTCCAGCAAGCGGTTCAGTGGCCCCCGCTCCAGTTCGGCCAACCGCACCACCACCGGCAGCCCGATGGCCCGTCCCGCCCAGACCAGGTCCCGCGCCTCCCGCTCGTCCATCTGGCTGTGCTCCAGGTCGCAGATGATGAAGTCGAGGCCGGCCAGGGCCAGCACCTCCAGCACCTCGCGACGGGGCAGCTTGACGAAGGTGCCCAGCAGTGGCCCCTGCCGCAATCGCTCGCGCAGGTGGCGTCCGCCCACCGCTAGAGCCCCAGCAGGCTGGCGGCGTTGCCGCCCACCATCAGCTCGACGTCGCGGCGGGGCACCCCCGCCCGCAGCAGCTGCATGACCAAACGCAGATAGCTCTCGGTGGGCAGGGGGTTGTTGGCCTGCCCCAGGTCGGAGACCAGCAGGGTGCGCTCCGGCCCCACCTGTCGCACGTAGGTCAGCAGCACCTCCAACGGCCAATGATAGAAGGTGGAGCGGTCGTCATACATGCAGAGGGAGTGCTCGATGAAGGCCCCCAGGCGCCCCCACTCGCGGCAGACCTCGGGCGTGGCCTCCACCACGAAGTTGGGGTGGTTGACCACCATGCGCTGCACCCCCACCTCCCGCGCCGCGCGTAGCAGGACGTCCACCTCGTCTGCGTCCAGGTGTCCCGTGGCCAGCACCGCGTCGTGCTGCTTGATCAGCTCCAGCACCTCGTAGGCCTGGGGACGGAGGCGGCCGTTCTCGTCCAGCAGGGGCACCGGCTCGTCGGGCCGCAACTGCACCGAGGAGGTGGGGAAGCGGTAGTGGTGGTGGGCGCGTATGTGCTTGGCGGCGGCGATGGTGGGGAACCAGACCACCTTACCGCCCATGGCCAGGGCCGTCTCGACGGCGTAGGGGTTCAGGCCCCCCACCTGGTTGTTGAGAGCGATGCCGGCGAAGACGCGCACGGAAAGGGGCTCCAGGGCGGAGCGGCTGGCCAGGACGTCGGTGACCATGCTGTGGTGATGGGACTTGACGACGATGGCCCGGAAGCCCATGGCTTCGGCCTGCTGGGCCGCCTCGACGATGCCGATGCGCCGGGGGAAGGGGGAGGGTCCGGGGTGGACGTGCAGGTCCACCGCCCCGCGCAGCGCCTCGCGGGCGGCCTCTTCCAGGGAGCGCTCGTCTGCTTGCATATTACGTTCTCCTGTCCGCAATGCGAGTAAGGGCCGGTCGTGAAAAAGGTAGCCAATCCCGCCGCCGCTGTCAACAGTGCTGTCCCGCAAACCTCGTGAAAATGGTCGGCGCCGGGGGGTTGACAGCCCCCGGCCTCGTGGCTACAATGCGGACAGCATTCTGCAATAAGAGACAGCCATGGCCCGCGGAAGCGGTCGCTCCGGCCTCGCCGCCCGCCCCCCCATCCAGGTGGTGGACAGGCTGGCCCGCATCCTCTCCCTCTTCGCCGCCGGCCAGACGGAGGTGAGCATCGCCCAGATCGGTGCCGAGCTGGGCCTCAGCCGCCCCTCCGTCCACCGCTACATCCGCTCCCTGGTGGACATCGGCCTGCTGGAGCCGTCCTTCGCCCCGGGCAGCTACCGTCCCGGGCCGCTGCTGGTGCAGCTGGCCAGCCAGGCCCTGGGCAGCCTGGAAGTGGTGGAGCGGGCCGGGCCCTACATGCGCCGCCTGGCCGAGGAGGCGGAGGAGACGGTGGTCCTCAGCCTTTGGGGGGGCCACGGGCCGGTGGTGGTGCGCGTCCAGCCCTGCCCCTTCAAGCTGGTGCAGATAGTGGTGCGCACCGGCGCCCCCCTGCCCCTCAATTCGTCCCAGGGGTTGGTCTTCCTGGCCTATCTGCCCGACGGCGCCCTGGTGCAGCGCCTCCTGGCCCAGTTCCCCCCCGATGTCCGCGCTGAGATCGAGGGGCAGATAGAGGAGGTGCGGCGTCAGGGCCTGGCCATCAGCTCGCGGGTCATCGAGGGCATCAGGGCCATCGCCGTGCCCGTCTTCGACGAGCAGGGGACGATAGCGGCCACCATGGCCTTCGTGGGCACCACCACCGCCCTGCCCGAGAGCCCCGACTCGTCCTACGCCCGCCTGCTCCTGGCCACAGCCCAGGAGCTTTCGGAGCAGCTGGGCTACCGGGCAACGTCCAAGCGCACGCAGGGGAGGTAGGTATGCGCAACGAGAAGCTCTACGGTCGGGTCCTGAACTGGGACGACATCCCCGCCGACTCGCCCCGACCGGGGGTGAAGCGGCGGGCCTACGCCACCGACCAGGTGATGCTGGTGCTGAACGAACTGCAGCCGGACATGCAGCTGCGGCCCCACACCCACGACGACATGGATCAGTTGGTCTGCGTGCTCTCGGGGCGGGCCCTGCTCTACGTGGACGGCGTCGCCCACGAGATGGGCCCCGGCTCCCTGCTGCTGGTGCCGGCCCAAGCGGAGCACTACATCCAGCCCCTGGACGGGCCGGTGCTGAACCTGGACGTCTTCGTGCCGCCCCGCAGCGACTACCTGCACCTCGTCGCCTACCTGGACCGGTTGGGCGAGGGACGGGAGGCCTAGCCGTGAGCGCCCTCCCCCTGACCGAGGCCATCAACGACCTCCGCCTCGCGGAGCGACGGCAGGCCTTCCAGCAGGACCCGGTGGCCTACCTGGAGAGCTATGGCGTCTCGCCGGAAGAGCGTCGCCTGGTGCTCGAACGGGACTGGCCGGGCCTCCTGGCGGCGGGGGTGAACATCTACGTGCTCACCAAGCTCATGGCGGTGACGGGCACGAGCCTCCTTCAGGCTGGCGCTGCCATGCGCGGGCAATCGTGGGAGGAGTTCCAGCAGTTCGTCAGCGAGCAGAATGCCCGCAACCAGCGGTTCCACCTCAGTTTCGTCGCCCAACAGGGGGAGGTGCGAGGCCATGGCTAGGGTCGTGGGTGGACTCGGCTGCTCCCATGCCCCCTCCATCGCCCACGCCTACGATCACGGGATGACGGAGGAGCCCCACTGGCGCCCGTTGTTCGAGGCGTTCCGTCACGCCCAGCGCTGGCTTCTGGACGTCGCTCCGGATGCCCTGGTGGTGGTCTACAACGACCACGTGGACCAGTTCTTCTTCGATTGCTGGCCCACCTTCGCCATCGGTCTGGCGGAGGAGTTCGAGGTGGCCGACGAGGGCTACGGGCCCAGAGCGTTCCCGCCGGTGCCCGGACACCCGGCCCTGGCCCGCCACCTGGCGTCCTTCCTCGTCCAGAGCGAGGGGTTCGACCTGGCCTTGTGCGAGAAGATGGTGCTCGACCACGGCGTCCTCTCCGCCTTGCCGCTGGTGGACCCCGACTGGCAGGTGCCCGTCGTGCCTCTGGCTGTCAACGTGGTGTGCCCGCCCTTGCCCACGCCGGCCAGGTGCTGGGCTCTGGGCCAGGCCCTGGCCCGTGCCCTGTCTGCCTACCCCGAGGAGCTGCGGGTGGTAGTGGTGGGCACCGGCGGCCTCTCCCATCAGCTCACCGGCCCCAACTTCGGCGAAGTGCGACCGGAATGGGACCGCCGTTTCCTGGACCTCATAGACCGTTCGCCGCAGGAGCTGACCGGCCTCAGCATGGACGATCTGGCCCGCCTGGGCGGAGACCATTCGGTGGAAGTCGTCCAGTGGATGGTGATGCGGGCTGCCCTGCCGACCGGTGCCCGCCTCGATTTCCAGTTCTACTACCCCTTCATGATCATGGGCTACGCCGTGGCCGGCTGGCGCGCCCCCTAGACCACAGCCCGGGAGGAACGACATGGGCATCAGGACAGGTCAGCAATACCTGGAAGGGCTCAGGGACGGGCGCGAAATATGGTTCGCCGGCGAGCGCGTGGCCGACGTGGTATCCCATCCTCTCCTGGGCAGGGTGGCCCTCTCCATCGCTGAGCTCTACGACCTGCAGTGGCAGCCCCAGTTCCAGGAGAGGCTCACCTTCGTGCTGCCCGAGAGCGGGGAGCGCATCGGCCTCTCCTACATCGAGCCCACCTGTCGCGAGGATCTGGAGCGCCGGCGGCTCATGATCAAGACCTGGATGGACTGGAACGGCGGTATGACCGGCCGCTCCCCCGACTTCATGAACGTGCACATGACCGCCTTCGCTTCCGCCCACCAGTATTTCGCTCGCGGCGGGGAGCAGTTCGGGCGCAACATACGCCGCTACTACGAATGGCTACGCAGTCAGGACCTCTGCCTCACCCACACCCTGGTGGACCCGCAGAACGACCGCTCACGGGCAGGCTTCGAGCAGGAGACGGCCCTGCGCATAGTGCGCGAGACGGACTCCGGGGCGGTGTTTTCGGGGGCGCGTGTCCTGGCCACCCTGGCCCCCTTCTCGGACGAGATAGCAGTCTTCCCGTCCACTTATCGGCCCATCAGCGAGGAGGCGAAGCCTTACGCCTTCGCCTTCTGCATTCCGGTAGCCACCCCGGGCCTCCGCTTCATCTGCCGCCCCACCTACGCGCGGCCCGATGGTTCCGTGCTGGACTACCCTCTCTCGGCCCGGCTGGACGAGATGGACTGCGTGGCCATCTTCGACGAGGTGCTGGTGCCGTGGGAGCGCATCTTCGTCTATCGGGAGCCGGAGCTGGCCAACGGCCTCTTCTCGGAGACGGGGTGCATCAACCACATCATGCACCAGTTCGCCACTAAGGACCTGGCCAAGGCGGAATTCTTGCTGGGCATAGCGCTGTCGGTTGCCGACGCCATAGCCATTGACGGCTTCCAGCACGTGCAGAACTACCTGCACGAAATGATCAACGTGGCGGAGATGGTGCGGGCCTGTATCACGGCGGCGGAGGTGAACGCCCTGCCGGGCCCCAACGGCACCGTCCTCCCCAACCCGGAGCCCCTGTGGACGGTGCGCACCTGGTTCCCCGAACTGTATCCGCGCCTGGTCGAGATCATCCGCATCCTCGGGGCAAGCGGCCTCATAGCCACCCCCTTCCACGCCGATATGCAGGGCGAGCGAGCGGAGGATATCGCCCGCTATTACCAGGCGGCGCGCCTGCCGGCCGAGGAGCGCATTGACCTGTTCCGGCTGGCCTGGGACGCCTCCTGCTCCAGCTTCGGCGGCCGACAGGTGCTCTACGAGCGCTATTTCAGCGGCGACCCCTGGCGGCTGGCCATGGCCCGTTACCAGCGTTACCCCCTCAAAGAGGAGCTGAAGGCCCGGGTGCGCGACTTCATCGAACGGACGCACCGCTGGGAGGCGAAGCTGGGGGGCTGAGGTCACCGCGACCGACGCGAGGGGGGGCGCAGGCCATGTCCGACAGCCTGACGGAGCGCTTCCGTTCGCTGATGGGACGTCAGGCCATCAGCGTGGCCATCATCACCTCACGGCTGAAGAGCGGGCCTGTCGGGATGACGGCCACCTCCGTCCTCTCCGTGTCCCTGGCCCCAGCCCTGTTGCTCATCTCGGTGACCAGGGACAGCCGCACGGCGCAGGGAGTGTTGCAGAGCGGCCGCTTCGCTGTGCATCTGCTGTCCGCCGAGCAGGAGGAGCTGGCCAACCAGTTCGCCACGCCGGGGAGGGATCACTTCGCTCATATCTCCTGGCACCCGGAAGGGGAGGGGGAGACCCCCGTGCTGGAGGACGTCCTGGGCCTGGCCCTGTGCCGCGTGCAGGGCACCTTCCCAGTCGCCGACCACTACCTGGTCCTGGGGCTGGTGGAAGACTGTCGCCTGCTGCACGACGACCGGCCGCCGCTGGTGCGCTTCGCCCGCAGCTATCACACCGTAGGACGACCGGAGCGCGTGGCACGTGAAGCCGCCCTCATCGCCCTGGTCTACGAAGGGTTGCCAGGGTGGGGCAGGGTGACGTAGCCGAGACAGGAGGTGAAGGATGCTCAGTCGGAAGTGGTGCGGCCCAGCAGTCCTCTTCGTCGCTCTGGCGCTGCTGGTCTCGGGCTGCGGCGAGGAGGCGGCCCCTGCCAGCCCCGCCGCCTCTCCGGCCCCGGTCAGCAGGGAACCCATCAAGATAGGCGTCATCACCTCTCTGACCGGCCGTGGCAGCGTCCTGGGTGTCTTCGTCAAGAACACCCTCGACCTGATGGCCAGGCGCCTGAACGACCAGGGCGGCATCAACGGGCGTCCGGTGGAGCTGGTCTACGGGGACGACCGCAGCGAGCCCTCCCAGGCCCTCATCGAATACAGGCGCCTCAGGGACAGCGGTATCGCGGCCCTGGTGGGGCCGGTGCTGAGCAGCTCCTGCGTGGCCATCGTGGACGAGGTGGAGCGAGACAAGATACCGATGGTCACGACCTGCGCCACCCAGAGCCAGGTGCAGCCTGTGCGCAGCTTCGTGTTCATGTCCACGTTCAACAACCCCGCCATGGCCCAGCAGCTTGCCCGCTTCATGAAAGAGTCGGGCTACAGCCGCATCGGGCTGCTGGCGGCCAACGACGAGTTCGGCCAGAACGGCCTGCAGTCGTTCAGGGACGCGGCCAGGCAACAGTCCTTGCAGGTGACGGACGAGACCTTCCAGGTCACGGCCACCACGTTCGTGCCCCAGCTCACGGCCATGCAGAATGCGGGCGTGGACGCGATCCTGGTCTGGGCCTCGGGGACCCCCCTGGTGACCATCAGCAAGGAGGCCAAGCAGTTGGGCCTGCGGGCGCCACTGGTGCTCACTGCGGCGGGTGCCAGCCCCCTCTATCTCCAGCCCGCGGCCGATGCTGCCGAGGGCGTCATCATGGCATCCAGCGGCGGCAACGTGCTGGAGTCGGTGCCCACCAGCAACCCGATTCGTTCCATCGTCGAGGGGCTGTCCAGCGCCTATCGCTCGACTTACAATGAGGCGCCTTCCCAGTTCACCTGGGACGCCTGCGGGGCCTTCCTCGTCCTCACCACCGCCATAAAGGAGGCCGGCACCGAGCCGCAGAAGATCAGGGACTATATCGAGAGCAGGCCCATCGTGGGGTGCCACGGGACCTACCGCTACTCCAGCAGCGACCACGCCGGCCTCGGCGCCGACGCGGTCTGGGTCGTGCGGGTGCAGGGCGGACGGCTGGTGGCGACGGACTTCAGCCTGAGGCAGGCGCAGCGTTAGGGTCGCCAGATGACCGGGCAGGCCAGCGCGACGACCTTCCCCCCTGAGCTGGAGGTGAGAGGGGTCTCCAAACGCTTCGGCGGGGTGGCGGCGCTGGACAGGGTGAGCTTTCAGGTGTCCCGGGGCCACCTGCTGGGGGTTCTGGGCCCCAACGGCGCTGGCAAGTCCACCCTGTTCCACATCGTCTGTGGCCACATTCAGCAGGACGAAGGGAGCGTGCTCTATCGAGGGCATGTCCTGGACGGGCTGCCTTTGCACCGTCGTGTGCAGATGGGTATCGGCATCGTGTTCCAGCGCTCCCACGTCTTTCGCGGCATGACGGTGCTGGAGAACGTGGCTGCCGGTTTCCACCCCGTCACCAGTGCAGGGGTTGTGGACGTGCTGCTGAGGCTGCCCAGACACCATCGGGAGGCCCGATCGGTAGAAGAAGGCGCGCGGGAGCTGTTGCAGCGGCTCGGCCTAGCCGCGGTAGCTCATGCGCCGGTGGAGGCGGTGCCCCTGGGCCTGCAGCGACTGGTGGCGCTGGCCCGTGCCCTGGCGGGACGCCCCAGGCTCCTGTTGCTGGACGAGCCCGCATCGGGACTCAATCTGGACGAACGCCAGGCCATGGCAGAAGTGCTGCGGCAGATCCACCGCGAAGGGCTCACCATCCTCCTCATCGAGCATGACGTGGATTTCGTCCTGAGATTGGCCGACTCCGTCATCGTGCTGGACTACGGCCGCATGATAGCCCAGGGAGACCCGCTGCAGGTGCTGCAGGAGCAGTCGGTCCAGGAGGCCTTCCTGGGCCCTCTGGCCGTGAAGGGATGAGCCATGCTGGAGATTCGCGGCCTGGTTGTCATGCGGGATCGGGCCAGGGTGCTCACAGAGGTGGACCTGGACGTAGGAGAAGCGAGCATCGTGGCCCTGCTGGGACGTAACGGCGCTGGCAAGTCCACCCTGGTGCAGACCGTGGCCGGCCTGCTGCGTCCGGCTGCCGGCAGCGTGTTCTTCCGGGGCCAGAGGATAGACCGCCTGCCAGCCACGGCCCGGGCCAGCCTGGGCATCGGCGTGGTCCTGGAAGGGCGCCAGCTCTTCCCCGAACTCAGCGTCGAAGACAACCTGCGGCTGGGGGCCTTCGGCGCGCTGGCGCACAGCAAGGGGTGGGCCCCGCTGCTGGGCACTATGAGGGCGGAACTGAAAGAGAGGCTGGAGTATGTCTACGGCCTGTTCCCGCGACTGAGGGAGCTGGCCAGGAGGCGGGCCGGCCTGCTCAGCGGCGGCGAACAGCAGATGGTAGCCCTGGGGCGCGCTCTCGTTTTGCGGCCTTCCCTGCTGGTGGTGGACGAGTTGTCGCTGGGCCTGGCGCCGAAGGTCGCCTACAGCCTGGCGGAGCACCTGAAGCTTCTGGCCGCCCAGGGCGTGGCCGTCCTGCTGAGCGAGCAGAACGTGGGGCTCGCCCTGAATCTGGCCCAGCACGTCTACGTGTTGAACGGCGGCCGGGTCGAGTTCAGCGGTCCCCCCGAATCCCTCGTCGCGACCTCGGACGTAGTCCGCTCCTATCTGGGTGTGGCAGGCCGAGGCCAGTCATGAGCGTCCTCTTGCAGGCGCTGGTCAGCGGCCTGGCCATCGGCGCAGTGTTCGCCGCCGTGGGGCTGGGGTTCGTCCTCATCTATCGGGTCACCAATGTCATCAACTTCGCTCAGGGCGCCCTGGTGGTCCTGGGCGGCATGTTCACGGCCAAGCTGGCGGCCAGCCTGGCCGCTCCCGTCGCGGCGACAGCCGCGCTCCTGGCCAGCGCATTCGCAGGTGCTCTGGTGGGCTGGTTCTCCCTGGTCGGCTGGGCAGGTCACGAACTGGCGGTGGTGATGGTGACCCTGGGGCTGGCCGTGGCCAGCGAGGGCATCTTCATCTGGCTGTGGGGCGACATCCCCGTGACGTATCCGCCGGTGGGCAGCACAGCCCTGGACTTCTTCGGCGCGAAGGTGCTTCCGCAGCAGCTTCTGGTCATCGGGGTCATCGCGGCCGTCTTCGCTGTCCTGCATCTGTTCTTCAGGTTCTCCTACCTGGGGAAGGCCCTGACCGCTGCTGCCCTGAACCCGACGGCGGCCAGAGTGTGCGGTATAGACACAACGGTCATGGGGGTGATGGCCTTCGCCGTGTCTTCCCTGCTTTCGGGTCTGGCGGGGCTGCTGCTGGTGCCTCTGGTTCCCTTCACTCCCCATGTGCACGTCAGCCTGGCCATCAACGGCTTCGCGGCGGCCGTAGTGGGACGGCTCACGGACCCGCTGCGGGCCATACTGGGGGGCCTGCTGCTGGGCGAATTGGAGGCCATCGTGGCCTCATACTGGGACCCCAACTATCAGGAGGTGATGGCCCTCGCCCTGCTGGTGGCCCTCCTGTTGGCGCAATCGGCCCGCTGGTCGTGGCGCTGGAGGCGCCATGGCACGGGTGCATAGGGCACTCGGGCTGGCCTTCTGGCTGCTGGTGCTGGCGTGTCTTGTGCAGGTGCCGGCGTTTTTGCGGCCATATCAGCTAGACCACGGGACGCTGGCGGCGGTCTACGCCCTGGCGGCGATCGGCCTCACCCTTCTGACCGGCTACGCGGGTCAGTTGTCCCTTGGGCAGGGCGCGTTCGTGGCCCTGGGCGCCTATGGTTACGGGCTGCTCAGCACCAAGGCGGATCTGCCTGTCGGGGCTGCCATCGTCCTGGCCTTGTTGCTGACCGTGGTCGCGGCCTACGTGGTGGGCTGGCCGCTGCTGAGACTGCGCGGCCCCTATCTGGCCATGGGGACGCTGGCCACGGCCATCATCGTCTACGGCCTGCTCGTGAACCTGCAGCCGTTGACGGGGGGAGCCATCGGCCTGCTCAGGATCCCGCCCCTCGAAATAGGGGGCCACGAGTTCCGCCAGGCAGACCTGTTCCGCGCAGCCTGGGCACTGGTGCTGGTAGCCCTGCTGCTCACCCGGAACCTGGTGCACTCCCGGTTGGGGCTGGCGCTGCGAGCCTTGGGCGCCGATGAGGTGGGAGCGGAGGGGGTCGGGGTGCCCGCCTCTTCTTATCGGCTGCACGTGTTCGCCTTGTCCGCGGCCCTGGCCGGGATGGCCGGAGTCCTCTACGCCCTCCACTGGCGATATCTTTCCCCCGACACCTTCGGCGCCCAGTTGTCCGTCTTCCTGGTGCTGGTGGTGGCTGTGGGCGGGCTGCGCAACGTCACCGGCGCCGTGGTCGGCACCATCGCCGTCCACCTGCTCACCGTGTGGCTGCAGGACCTGGGCACCCAGAGCTGGCTGCCTGCGCGGATGCCGGTGGTGCTGAGCACCACCGTCTATGGGGGCCTGATAGCGCTGGTGATGAAGTTCATGCCCGACGGGCTCCTGCCCGCACTGGGCCACTACCTCGGCAAGCTGGCGCATGGCCTGGCGGGGCTCCTGCCCCGGCCAGCCGAGGGCGCTGCTACACCGTCACCGCCGCCGCGCGTCTGAGGCCGGCAGCTCAGGCGAGAAAGGGCCTCTCACCGTTCCGAGAGGCGTTCTGTCGTCTCCGGGCACGGCACGGATCCGCCGCGGGGATGCGTGCGTATACCGACGAGGAGACCCGCCCGGGAGGCACGCCATGGCCCGTCGCATCTTCTTGCTGGCAGCCTTCGTCGGCCTGGCGCCCGTGCTCCTGCTGGCGGCTGGAGCCTGCGGCGGTGGCGGCCCCGAAGGGGGATTTCGCTGGAGGCAGACGACTTCTACTTCGAGCCCAAGGAGATAAGGGCCCAGGCCGGCCAGCCCCTCACCATCCGCATCGAGAACGAGGGACGCACCCCCCACACCTTCACCATCGAGTCGCTGGGTGTGGACGTGGAACTGCAGCCGGGCCAGGAGCGCACGGTCACAATTACGCCCACCGGCACTGTGATGTTTGTCTGTCGCCTGCACCTGGCCCAGGGCATGACGGGCCAGATCACGGTGGGCCAGTAGGCCCTGACCGGCCGTCCCCCTCTGGGCCGGGGCGCACAGGGCCGCCAGCCCCTCCTCCCCTGATCACTACCTCGGCGGGGCAGGAAAGTGGCTCTGCCCTCCCTGGCAGGGCGGACCCTGTCCTTGACGGCGGCAGGTGGCGGGTGGTAAAGTCATATCTGGGTTAGCACTCTCGGCCCGAGAGTGCTAAAGCGGAGGGGACACAAGACCATGCTGACGGAACGGCGGGCCGCCATCCTGCGCTCCATCGTCGAGGAATACGTGGACTCGGCCCAGCCCGTGGCCTCCCGCATCGTGGCCCTCAAATACCTGGGCCACGTCTCGCCGGCCACCATCCGCAACGAGATGGTGCGCCTGGAGGAGGAGGGCTACATCTCCCAGCCCCACACCTCCGCCGGCCGCGTGCCCTCCGACAAGGGCTACCGCTACTACGTGGAGCGGCTGATGCGTGAGGAGGCCCCCTCCCTGGAGATGGGCCTGATGGTGCGCCACCAGTTCCATCAGGTGGAGGAGCGGCTGGAGGACTGGGCGCGGCTGGCAGCGGTGGTGCTGGCCGCCCACGTGCAGGCGGTGGCGGTGGTCACCGCCCCCCACAGCCGGCCCGCCCGCCTGCGCTGGCTGGAGCTGGTGAAGCTGCAGGAGCTTCTCGCCCTGCTGGTGGTGGTGCTGCAGCAGGCCCAGGTGCGTCAGCAACTGCTCCCCCTGCCCGAGCCCCTGGAGCAGGACGACCTCTCGGCCCTGGCCCGCTCCCTCAGCGAGCGCTTTGCCGGGCTGGGTGCCCACGACCTGCGCCAGCGGCTGGAGGGGCTGACCCACCTGGAGCGGCTGGTGATGGAGGCGGTGGCCTCCTTGCTGGAGGCGGCCGACCGCGCTGGCTACGAGCCGGCGGCCATCGAGGGGCTGCGGGAGGCCCTCAGCCAGCCCGAGTTCCAGGAGCGGGAGCGGGTGCTGGGGCTGCTGGACTTCCTGGAGGGGAGCCGCCTGGGTCGCCTGCTGCCCTTCCCGGTGCCGCCGCGGGGGCAGGTGCAGGTCATCATCGGCGCCGAGCACCCCGAATCGGCCCTGCACCACTACAGCGTGGTGGCGGCGACCTACGGCCAGCCCCAGGCGGTGGGCACCGTGGCCCTGGTGGGCCCCACCCGCCTGCGCTACGGCCGCGCCGTGGGCATGGTCCGCTTCGTCGCCTCTCTGCTGGACGAACTGATGGCCGCCAGCTTCGGGGGGTAGATAGCCTTGGCCGAAGAGCAGAAGGTCTCCGAGGAGCGCCCGGCCGGGGAGCCCGAGGCGCCCCGCCCGGACGTGGACGACCTGCGCTCCCAGCTCGAGTCGGCCCGCAGCGAGGCCCAGCGCTACCTGGACAACTGGCGGCGGGCCGAGGCCGACTTCGCCAACTACAAGAAGCGGGTGGAGCAGGAGAGGGAGGAGACCAGGCGCTTCGCCAACGCCTCCCTCATCATCGCCATCCTGCCCGTCCTGGACGACCTGGAGCGGGCCCTGCAGAGCCTGGACGCCCGCCTGGCCGGCCTGACCTGGTTCGACGGCATCCGCCTCATCTACCGTAAGCTGCAGGCGGCCCTGGAGAGCGCCGGCGTGCGCGAGATACCGGCCGAGGGCCAGAGCTTCGACCCCCGCTACCACGAGGCCATCCACTACGCCGAGGGCGAGGAGGGGAAGGTGCTGGCGGTGGTGCAGCGGGGCTACATGCTGCACGACCGCGTCCTGCGCCCCGCCCTGGTCATCGTGGGCAAGCGGCCGGAGGGGCAGAACAGGGAGGAGAAGTCCGCGTGAGCAGTGAAACAGTCACCTGTCCGTGGGGGTGGGCAGCATGGGCCGCGCCATAGGCATTGACCTGGGCACCACCAACTCCTGCATGGCCGTCATGGAGGGCGGCGAGCCGAAGGTCATCCCCAACGCCGAGGGGGAGCGCATCACCCCCTCGGTGGTGGCCGTCTCCAACAGCGGCGAACGGCTGGTAGGCCGCCCCGCCAAGCGCCAGGCCATCGTCAACCCCGAGAACACCATCTTCTCCATCAAGCGCCTGATGGGGCGCAAGTTCCAGGACCCGGAGGTGCAGCGAGCGCTCAAGTATCTGCCCTACAAGGTGGACGCCGCCCCCAACGGCGACGCCCGCGTCTGGATGGGCGACCGCTCCTACTCGCCGCCCGAGATCTCGGCCATGATCTTGCAGAAGCTGAAGATGGACGCCGAGGCCTACCTGGGCGAGCCGGTGACGGAGGCGGTCATCACCGTGCCCGCCTACTTCGACGACGCCCAGCGCCAGGCCACCAAGGCGGCGGGGGAGATCGCCGGCCTCAACGTCCTGCGCATCATCAACGAGCCCACCGCCGCCGCCCTGGCCTACGGGCTGGACAAGGAAGGCGAGAAGATCGTGGCCGTCTACGACCTGGGGGGCGGCACCTTCGACATCTCCATCCTGGAGATCGGCGAGGGCACCTTCCACGTGCGGGCCACCGCCGGCGACACCTTCCTCGGGGGCGACGACTTCGACAACCGCATCATCAACTGGCTGGTGGAGGAGTTCCTGAACGAGACGGGCATAGACCTGCGCCAGGACCGGGTGGCCATGCAGCGCCTCAAAGAGGCGGCGGAGAAGGCCAAGGTGGAGCTCTCCACCCTGATGCAGACGGAGATCAACCTGCCCTTCATCGCCGCCGACGCCTCCGGCCCCAAGCACCTGGTGCGCACCCTCACCCGCGCCAAGCTGGAGCAGATGGTGATGGACCTGGTGGAGCGCACCCTCGACCCTTGCCGGGAGGCGCTGCAGGCGGCCGGCCTGCGCCCCGACCAGGTGAGCGAGGTCATCCTGGTGGGCGGCCAGACGCGCATGCCCCTGGTCATCGAGACGGTGCGCAAGTTCTTCGGCCGCGAGCCCCACCGGGGCGTCAACCCCGACGAGGTGGTGGCGGTGGGGGCGGCCATCCAGGCCGGCGTCCTCAAGGGCGAGGTGCGGGAGGTGCTGCTGCTGGACGTGACGCCCCTGGACCTGGGCATCGAGACCCTGGGGGGCATCATGACCGTCATCATCCCCCGCAACACCACCATCCCCACCAGCAAGTCGCAGGTCTTCACCACCGCCGCCGACAACCAGACCAGCGTCGAGATCCACGTGCTGCAGGGCAACCGCCCCCTGGCCAAGGACAACAAGTCCCTGGCCCGCTTCATCCTGGACGGCATCCTGCCGGCGCCGCGGGGGGTGCCCCAGATCGAGGTCAGCTTCGACATTGACGCCAACGGCATCCTGCACGTCTCGGCGCGGGACAAGGCCACGGGGCGTGAGCAGAAGGTCATCGTCCAGCCCAGCACCGGCCTGAGCAAGGAAGAGATCGAGCGCATGAAGCGGGAGGCGGAGCTCTACGCCGAGGAGGACCGCCGCCGCAAGGAAGAGATCGAGCTGCGCAACCAGGCCGACAACCTGGCCTACACCGCCGAGAAGACCCTGCGCGAGGTGGGCGAGAAGATCCCGCCCCACCTGCGGGGGGAGATCGAGGACCGCGTGCGCCGCCTGCGGGAGGCCCTGGCCGGGCAGGATATCACCGCCGTGCGTCGGGCCATGGACGACCTCTCCTACACCCTGCAGCAGGCCGGGGCGGCCGTCTACGGCGCCCAGGCCGGCGCCGGCACCCAGCCGCCCGGTGAGGGGCGCAGCGGCCCCGACGAGGGCACGGTGGAGGGCGAATACCGCGAGCTGTAGGCCGGCCTGTCACCGCCCACGGCGGGGGCGGGGCGCGGCAGCCCCGCCCCCGTCCCTTCGAGCCCGTTACCCCTGAGGAGGGTCGCTGCTAAAATGGGCGGCGAGGCCCCGCTGCCATGGAGGACGCCATGACCACCACCAGCCCTACCGCCCTGCCCCGGCTCTGGTGGCAGGCCATATATACCGTTCCCCGCGTTGACCTTTCGCGAGTGGACCCCGTCACCCGCTGGCTGGTGCTTTCGCGGGCGGCGGTGACGGCCATGACGGTGACCTCGGCCGCCCTGGGCGGGCTGCTGGCCGCCCGCGACGGCGTCTTCGATGGCCCCCGCTTCGTCCTGGCCCTGGTGGGGCTGGTGCTGGCCCACCTGGGCTCCAACCTGCTCAACGACCTGGGCGACTACCTGCGGGGGATAGATGCGCCCGACTCGCCCCGCGCCCTCTACGGCCCCCACGGCCTGGCCCACGGGAGCGCTTCCCTGTGGCGCTTCGCCCTGGCGACGGCCGTGGTGCTGGCCGGGGCCACGGCCGCCGGCGTCTGGCTGGTGGTGCTGGCCGGCCCTTGGGTGCTGGCCTTCGCCCTGGGCGGGGCCTTCGTCCTCCTCTTCTACTCCGGCTTCCCCTGGTCGCTGAAATACGTCGGGCTGGGGGAGCCGTCGGTGCTGCTGGTGTGGGGGCCGCTGATGGTGGGCGGCACCTACTACGCCATGGCCGAGCACCTGCCCGCCTACGTCTGGGTCGCCTCCCTGCCCTACGGCCTGGCGGTGACGGCGGTGCTCATGGGCAAGCACATAGACAAGCTGGACTTCGACGCCGCTCGCGGCGTTTGGACGATGCCGCGGCTGCTGGGGGAGGCGCGGGCGCGGCGCTTCACCCAGGGCCTGATCGTGGCCGGCTACCTGGCCACTCTGGCGGTGGCCGTCTGGCAGGTGCTGCCTGGGCTGCTGTTGGCGGCCCTGGCCCTGCCGGTGGCGCGGCGGGTGCTGGCGGTCTACGACCGCCCCAAGCCGGCCCAGCCGCGGCGCCCGGTGCCCGGGTGGCCCCTGTGGTTCGTCAACTTCGCCTTCTACCACACGCGGCAGTTCGGCGCCCTGCTGGTGCTGGGGCTGGCCCTGCAGGTGGCGGTGGAGCGGCTGCTGGACGCCTTCTAGCGGACGCGAAAAGAGAAGGGGGCGCGAGGCCCCCTCCCCTGGCCCGGTGGTGTCGGCTAGTCCTGCTTGACGGCCTCGACCTCCAGGTTGATGCGCACCGTGTCGCCCACTACCACGCCACCGGTGTCGAGCATGGCATTCCAGCGGACGCCGAAGTCGTGGCGGTTGATGGTGGTGTGGGCGCTGAAGCCGATGCGCTCCCTGCCCCAGGGGTCCTTGGTGCGGCCCAGGAACTCCACCTCCAGGGCTACCTCCCTGGTCACGTCGCGGATGGTCAGGTCGCCGATGACGCGCGCGCGGTCCTGGCCCTGCAGCTCCACCCGCTTGCTGCGGAAGGTGATCTTGGGGAACTTCTCGGCGTTGAGGAAGTCGTCGGAGCGCAGGTGGGCGTCGCGCTGGGGGTCGTTGGTGTCTATGCTGGCCGTCTCGATGGTGACCTCCACCGAGGAGTTCTCGGGGTTGGACTCGTCCAGGCGGATGACCCCCTCGAAGTCGCGGAAGCGCCCCTTGACGGTGGCCACCATCATGTGACGGACGGCGAACTCCACCAGGGAGTGGCTGCGGTCGATGACCCAGGTGCTGACGGCAGCCGGTGCGGGTGCAGTGGTCATGCCTTCACCTCCTGTTGCGCCTGTTGTGCCGACCTCTGCACAGACAAAGCATAGCCGGATCGCCTTACTTTTGTCAAGCGACTAACGAAAGGATAGTCTAGCCACGGTCGGCCGTCCGGTGGCGTTTACTGTCGGGCGCGAGGGGATACAATAGAGGCGGGTGCCCCAGTAGCTCAGTAGGAAGAGCGGCGGCGTCCTAAGCCGCGGGCCGGGGGTTCGAGTCCCTCCTGGGGCGCCAGCCTCCCCTGATGCCCTCCCTGTCGCTGTTCGGCCGCTGCTGACATCGGTTGGAACCATCAGGGGCAGTTGGAACCGGCCGGGGGCAACGACCGCCCGTCGCCGGCACAGGGGCTTGCCTTTAAGGGCTGCTTGTGCTAAAGGTTTGGCGTCCCAATAATAGACGTCGCCAGGGACGGGGGAGGGCCAGACCAATGCCCCTTCTTGAGGTCCGGGACCTGCGCAAGCACTTCGGCGGCATCGCCGCCGTGGACGGCGTCACCTTCGACGTGGCCGAGGGCAAGGTGGTGGGCCTCATCGGCCCCAACGGCGCCGGCAAGACCACCGTCTTCAACCTGATCAGCCGCCTCTACGACCCCGACGGCGGCAGCATCCGCTTCCAGGGGCAGGACCTGCTGCGGCTGGCCCCGCACCAGGTGCTGGAGGCGGGCATCGCCCGCACCTTCCAGAACGTGGAGCTGTTCCGCAGCATGACGGTGCTGGACAACGTGCTGGTGGCGGCCAGCTGTCGGCTGCGGGTGGGGGTGCTGGAGGCGCTGTTGCGGCCGCCCTGGGTGGGGCGCAAGGAGCGGGAGGCGCGGGAGCGGGCGCTGGAGCTGCTGTCGTTCCTGGGGCTGGAAGGGGTGGCGCAGATGCCGGCCGGGGCGCTTCCCTTTGCAGTGCAGAAGAAGGTGGAGATCGCCCGGGGTCTGGTGGCGCAGCCCCGGCTGCTCTTGCTGGACGAGCCAGCCTCGGGCCTGAACCACGAGGAGCTGATGGCCCTGGGGGAGACCATCCGCAGCATCTGCCGGCAGATGGGGGTGACGGTGCTCTTGGTGGAGCACCACATGAACCTGGTGATGGCCATCTCCGACCACGTGGTGGTGCTGAACTTCGGGCGCAAGATCGCCGAGGGGTCGCCGGAGGAGGTGGCCCGCAACCCGGCCGTCATCGAGGCCTACCTGGGGGAGCAGGAGGATGCTGCGGCTTGAGGGGGTGACGGCCGCCTACGGCCCCATCGTGGCCCTGCGGGGGGTGTCGCTTGCGGTGGAGCCGGGAACGGTAGTGACGCTCCTCGGGGCCAATGGGGCGGGCAAGACCTCCACCCTGCGGGTCATCTCGGGGCTGCTGCGGCCCCAGGCGGGGACGGTGGAATACGACGGGGTGCGGCTGGACCGCCTCAGCCCCGACCGGATCGTGCGGCTGGGGATCGTGCAGGTGCCTGAGGGGCGCCAGCTCTTCGCCCAGCTGACAGTGCGGGAGAACCTGGAGCTGGGGGCCTACCTGCGGCGCGACCGGGCGGGCATCCGCCAGGACCTGGAGCGGGTGTTCTCCTACTTCCCCATCCTGGCCGAGCGGCAGCGGCAGGCGGCGGGGAGCCTGTCCGGGGGCGAGCAGCAGATGCTGGCCATCGGGCGGGGCCTGATGGCCCGGCCCAGGCTGCTCTTGCTGGACGAGCCCTCCCTGGGCCTCGCCCCCCTGGTGACGCGGGAGATCTTCCGCATCATCCGCACCATCAACGAGCGGGAGGGGCTGACGGTGCTCCTGGTGGAGCAGAACGCCCGGCTAGCGCTGGATATCGCCCGCAAGGGCTACGTGCTGGAGACGGGGCGGGTGGTGCTATCGGACCTGGCCGAGAACCTGCGCCGCAACGAGGAGGTGCGGCGCTCCTACCTGGGCTACTGAGGGGAGGGCGCGATGGAAGGTCTGCTAGCGGGGCTACCGGGGGCCATGCCTGTCTTCCTGGCGCCCGCGCCCTGGGAAGACTGGTCCCTCTTCGGGGAGCAGATCGTCCTGGGGCTGCTGACGGGCGCCCTCTATGCCCTGGTGGCCCTGGCCATCGTGCTCATTTACCGCTCCACCGACATCATCAACTTCGCCCAGAGCGAGATGGCCATGTTCGGCACCTTCGCCATGTGGTCCATCTGGCTGTCGGGGGTGCCCCTCTTCTCCAACCCCTGGATGTTGCTGGTGCTGGCGGGTCTGTTCGGCCTGGGGATGGGGGCGGTGGTGGAGCGGGTGGTGATCCGGCCGGTGGAGGGGAAGCCGGTGCTGACCATCGTGGTGGTGACGCTGGGGCTGTTCCTGCTGCTGAACTCGGTGGCCACCTGGATCTGGGCCCAGGGGGAGCTGCCCAAGGTCTTCCCCTCGCCCCTGTCGGTGCTGGAGTCCATCAAGGTCGGCTTCGCCACCATACCCGAGCACCGCCTGCTCATCTTCGCCGTGGGGGCGGCGGCGATGGTGCTGCTGGGGCTGCTGTTCAACTACACCAAGCTGGGGCTGGCCATGCGGGCCACGGCCCAGAACCCCCTGGCTGCCCAGCTCATGGGCATCAACGTGGGCAACATGCTGACGGTGGGCTGGGCGCTGTCGGGGGCGCTGGGTGGCATCGCCGGCGCCCTCATCGCGCCGGTGGTGACGCTGCACCCGGCCTTCATGCTGCCGGTGATCCTCTACGCCTTCTCGGCTGCCGTGCTGGGCGGCCTGAACAGCGTGCCCGGAGCGGTGGTGGGCGGCTTCATCATCGGCGTGGGCGAAAACCTGCTGGCCACCTACACCCCCCGCGCCATCTTCGGCCCTGAGATGAGCCTGCCCCTGGCCCTGATGCTGCTGGTGGTCATCCTCCTGGTGCGGCCCACGGGCCTGCTGGGGGAGCGGACGGTGCGAAAGGTCTAAGGCCATGGAGATGAACATCTGGCTCTTCCTGGTTCTGTCGCTGGGCGTCTCGGGCCTGGTGCGGGTAGCGCCCCTGGGCAGCGAGCGCCAGCGCATCCTGGCCTCGCTGCTGGTGCTGCTGGCCTTCATGTGCTGGGCGCCCTTCGTGCTGGACAACTTCCGCCTCATCCAGATGACGCGCATCGCCACCCTGGGGCTGGCCCTACTGGGGCTGAACATCCTCACCGGCTACAACGGTCAGGTGTCGCTGGGGCACGGGGCCTTCGTGCTGATGGGGGCCTACACGGTGGCGGTGCTGCTGGACCGCAATGAGCAGCTGAACCTGATAGACGCCACCCCCTGGCCCTTCTGGGCGACCATCTTCGTGGCCGGCTTCCTGGCCGCCGCCGCCGGGCTGGTCATCGGGGTGCCCGCCCTGCGCCTGTCGGGCCCCTACCTGGCCATCGCCACCCTGGCGGTGATGATCAGCATGCCCATCATCGTGCGCAAATACGGCACCTTCACCGGCGGCTCCCAGGGGCTGGGCTTCAGCCGGCCGCCGCCCCCGCCCTTCCTGGAAGACCTGCTACGGCGGGAGCAGTGGCTCTACTTCCTCTGCCTGCTGGCGCTGGTGGTGATGACCTTCCTGGCCTGGAACCTGCTGCGGGGCCAGTTCGGGCGCTCCCTGCAGGCGGTGCGGGACTCGGAGGTGGCGGCGGCGGCCATGGGCATCCACGTGGCGCGGGTGAAGGTGCTGGCCTTCGTCATCAGCGCCTTCTACGCCGGGGTGGCTGGGGCGCTGCTGGCCCTGATCTCGGGCATCGTCAACCCCGAGACGGTGGACATCGTTCAGTCCATCAACTACCTGGCGGGCATCGTCATCGGCGGGCTGGCCTCCATCATGGGCTCCCTCATCGGGGCGGCGGCCATCGTCTTCATCCCGTCGGACGCGGCTTCCGAGCTGGCCAAGCTGCCCTTCCTGGACGCCAACATGCTGCGGCGGGCGCCCGGGGCCATCCAGGGGGCGGTGGTGATCGTAGTCATGTTGCTGATGCCCTACGGGGTGGCCGGCGCTGCCCACCGCCTGCTCCGGCTGCGGCCGGAGCGGGCGCTGGCCCGCTGGCGAGAGGCACCCGCCCTGGCCCGGGGCGCCCTGCAGCGGGCCTCCTGGGCCTGGGACCTCCGGCCCCGTAGCGCCGGGCAAGGGCCCGGCCAGAACAGGCCACAAGGGGAGGTGGTAAGCCACGGCGAAGGAGGCAAGGCGACAGACCCGGAAGGAGACCTGACGAAGGGAGGTCAGTGAGCATGAGGCTCAAGCGTGCATGGCTCGTGCTGGCAGCCCTGCTCTCGCTGGGGCTCGTCCTCGCCGCCTGTGGCGAAGAGGGGCCGGCCAGCCCGACCCCCGGCGCCACGCCGGGCGGCCCGCGCCAGGTGAAGACCGACTTCGGCGTCACCGACACCGAAATCAAGATCGGCCACACCAACGTGCTGTCGGGTAGCCTGGCGGCCGTCTACCAGCCGGTGACGCCCGCCCTGCAGGCCTACTTCGAATACGTGAACCGCGAGAAGGGTGGGGTGTGCGGCCGGCGCATAACCTTCATCTTCGAGGACAGTCAGTACAGCCCGACGGTGGCCCGCGAGAAGGTGACCAAGCTCATCGAGCAGGACCGGGTGCTGGCCCTGGTGGGCGACCTGGGCACCCCCGCGGTGACGGGCGAGGTGGACTACGTCAACGAGCAGAGGGTGCCCCTCCTCTACGTCTCCACCGGCGCCTCCAAGTGGGGCGACTACCAGCGCTGGCCCTGGACCATCGGCTTCATCCCCGACTACGTGAGCGAGGGGCGCATCCTGGGCCGCTTCGCCAACGAGCGCTTCCCCAATGCCAAGGTGGGCATCCTCTATCAGAACGACGACTTCGGGCTGGACGGGCGCAACGGCTTCAAGCAGGAGTTCCGGGGCCAGATCGTGGCCGAGCAGAGTTATGAGGCCACGGCCACCGACATCAGCTCGCAGATGGCCAACCTGCGGGCGGCTGGCGCTGACCTGGTCTACCTCTACGCGACGCCCGCCTTCTCGGCCCGCGCCTTCCAGTACATGCAGCAGAACAACTGGCGGCCCCAGGTGATGATGAGCTACGTCAACCCGCCCGTGCTGACGGCCCAGCTGGCCGGCGGCGGCAACGCCCAGGCCGGGCTGCAGTTGGTGCGGGGCACCATCAGCACCAACTACATCCTGGACTACATCGCCGACGCCGATAAGCCGGAGATGAAGGAGCACGTGCGCATCATGCAGACCTACGGCGGGCCGCCGGTGCAGAGCCTCTCCGTCTACGGGCAGGCGCTGGCCGAGCTGGTGGTGGAGACCCTCAAGCGGGCCTGCGATGCCGGCGACCTGACCCGCCAGGGCGTGCTGCGGGCGGCCGAGTCCATCCGTGGCTTCCGCATGTCGGTGCTGCTGCCCGGCATCACCGTCAACCTGGGGCCCAGGGACCACTTCGCCATCCAGGCCCTGATGCCGACGGAGATCCAGGCCGACGGCACGCCCAGGCCGCTGCGCGACCAGCCCATCTCCATCGAGTAGTGCCAGGGGCGGGGCGAAGAGACCGGGGGCGGCCATCGGGCCGCCCCCGGCGCCTTCCCGGCCTGGCGCCGTTCGTTACGACTCGTCGGGGTAGGGGGCACGACGACGGCGGGCGCCCTCCAGGGCGGCCAGCTTGGCCAGCCCCTTGCGGGTGTCGGAGGCGACGCGGGCGGGGTCGCAGCGCCGCAGCCGCTCCTTGAAGAGCCAGTAGGTGAACTCGCGCAGCCCCTGCACGTCCAGCCATTCGCCCGAGGGGAGGCCCCGCTGCTGGCAGAAGCAGTCCCACAGCTCGCGGCGGGTGGCGCCGTATATGCGCTGGCAGACCTCGTCGTCTATGTGGCCGTTCTGCCAGATGCAGGTCAATCGCTCCTTCACCACCTCGTCCTCCACTGCCAGTTGCAGCGCCTCCTCCACCAGCACGCCGTAGTAGAAGTTGAGATGGGCGCGATACTTGGCCGGGCCCATCAGGCGGCGGAACTCCTCCTCGCCCATCTCCAGGGGCAGGTGGCCGTGGAAGAGGAGCGCCTCCAGTTCGTCCTGGGGCACCAGGTCGGCGATCTCCAGGCAGAGGCGCTCGGCCAGGAGGAGCCAGTCGAAGGCCTCGCCGCCCACCAGGTAGCGGAAGGTGCGCTCGCCCACTTGCTCTTCGGGCAGGCGCCAGCCGGCGATGGCCTCCATGAGGGCCAGGAACCAGTGCCCCTCGCCCTCCTGGATGCGACGGCGCAGGGAGGCCACCAGCGCCTGCGCTTCGGCGGCGAGGTCGGGCCCGGCGGTGGCGGTCTCCACGTCCATGGCGCGGGGTTCAGGCGGAGCGGCCGCAGCACTTCTTGTATTTGCGGCCGCTGCCGCAGGGGCAGGGGTCGTTGCGGCCCACCTTGGCGGCCACGGCGGCGCCCACGGGCTGGCGCTGGCCGCGGGCCTGCTGGCCCGACTCCTTCTCGGGCCCCGACTCGCGCAGGTTGCGGGGGCGGGCTGGGGCGGGGGCGGCGGCGGGGGCCAGGGTCTCGCGCAGGATGCGCCGCACCACCAGGGCGCGGATGTGCCCCAGCAATTGCTGCCACATGTCGTGGGCCTCGCGTCGGAACACCACCAGCGGGTCCTGGCCGCCGTAGCCCCGCAGCCCCACCCCCTGGCGCATCTCGTCCAGGGCGGTGAGGTGGTGCACCCAGAGCTGGTCTATGGTGGTGAGCATGACCAGCCGCTCCAGCAGGCGCATGCCTTCAGGCCCCAGCTCCCGCTCCTTCTCCTGGTAGACGGCCTCGGCCTGGGCCAGCAGCCGCTCCTCCAGCTCCTCGGGTTCCATCTCGGCCAGCTCGGCCGGCGAGATGCTGGGGGGCGAGGGGAAGATCTCGCGCAGCTCCTGCATGAGCAGGCGGTGGTCGGGCTCGCCCTCGGCGTAGTGCTGGTCCACCAGTTCTCCTATCTCCTGGGCGATCATCTCCTGGATGTTGGCCTTCAGGTCGGCCCCTTCCAGGATCTTGCGTCGCTCGCGGTAGATGAGCTCGCGGTGGGTGTTCATCACGTCGTCATACTGGACGACGTGCTTGCGGATGTCGAAGTTGTGGGCCTCCACCTTGGTCTGGGCCTGCTCGATGGCCTTGGACACCAGCCGGCTCTCCAGGGGGGTGTCCTCGTCCATGCCCAGGCGCCCCAGCAGGCCCTTGACCCACTCGGGGGCGAAGCGGCGCATGATGTCGTCGTCGAAGGAGACGAAGAAGCGCGAGGAGCCCGGGTCGCCCTGGCGACCGGAGCGGCCCCGCAGCTGGTTGTCTATGCGGCGGGCCTCGTGGCGCTCGGTGCCCACCACGTGCAGGCCGCCGGCGGCCACCACCTGGTCGTGCTCCTGCTGCCAGAGCTGACGCGCCTCCTGGCGGATGCGGGCCTGCTCCTCCGGCGGCAGGGCCACCAGGTTCAGGCCCCGCTGGCGGGCCAGCTGCTCGGCCAGCAGGTCGGGGTTGCCGCCCAGGATGATGTCCACACCGCGGCCGGCCATGTTGGTGGCGATGGTGACGGCGCCGTAGCGCCCGGCCTGGGCGATGATGAGGGCCTCCCGCTCGTGGTGCTTGGCGTTGAGCACCTGAGGCTCCCGCAGAGGACAGACCTGGTAGTAGCGGGCGCAGTTGGGGCTGCGGCAGACGGCCATGCGCCGCACCATCTCGGCCAGGCGCTCCGAGTTCTCGATAGAGACGGTGCCCACCAGCACCGGCCGCCCCTGGGCGTGGGCCTCCTCGATCTCCTGGACCACAGCCCGCCACTTGCCCTCGGCCGAGCGGTAGACCACGTCGGGGTGGTCCTCGCGGATCATGGGCTTGTGGGTAGGGATGACCACCACGTCCAGGCCGTAGATGGTGCGGAACTCTTCCCGCTCCGTCCAGGCGGTGCCAGTCATGCCCGCCAGCTTCTCATACATGCGGAAGTAGTTCTGGATGGTGATGGTGGCGTAGGTGATGGACTCGCGCTGGACGCGCACCCCCTCCTTGGCTTCCACCGCCTGGTGCAGGCCGTCGGACCAGCGCCGGCCATACATGAGGCGGCCGGTGAACTCGTCCACGATGATGACCTCGCCGTCCTTGACCACGTAGTCGCGGTCGCGCTGGTAGAGGGCCTGGGCCTTGAGGGCGGCGTCCAGGAAGCGGGTGAGGCGGTAGTGCTGCGGGTCGTAGAGGTTGGCGATGCCCAGCGCCTTCTCCACCTTGGTGATGCCCCCCTCGGTGAGGGCCACCGAGCGGTGCTTCAGGTCCACCACGTAGTCCTCGCCCTCGCGCAGACGGGCCACCAGGCGGGCGAAGGTGCGGTAGATCTCTTCCGACTCCTCCGCCGGCCCGGAGATGATGAGGGGTGTCCGCGCCTCGTCAATGAGGATGTTGTCCACCTCGTCCACGATGGCGTAGTGGTGGGGGTGGTCGCGGCGCTGGACGACCTGCGACAGGTCCACGGCCATGTTGTCGCGCAGGTAGTCGAAGCCGAACTCGTTGTTGGTGCCATAGGTGATGTCGCAGAGGTAGGCCTCGCGCCGGGAGATGGGCTCCAGGTAGCGCAGGCTGGGGTTGTCCAGGTTGGCGCCCGGGTCGAAGCGGTAGGACGCCTCGTGCTGCAGCACCCCCACCGAGAGGCCCAGGGCGTGGTAGATGGGGCCCATCCACTGGGCGTCGCGCTTGGCCAGGTAGTCGTTCTGGGTGACCAGGTGGCAGCCCTTGCCCTCCAGGGCGTTCAGGTAGAGGGGGAGGGTGGCCACCAGCGTCTTGCCCTCGCCCGTCTTCATCTCGGCGATCTTGCCCTGGTGGAGGACGATGCCGCCCAGTAGCTGGACGTCGAAGTGGCGCATGCCCAGGCGGCGCCTGGCCACCTCGCGCACCACGGCGAAGGCCTCGGGCAGCAGGTCGTCCAGGGTCTCGCCGTCCCCGAGGCGGGCGCGGAACTGGTCGGTCTTGGCGCGCAGCTCGGCGTCCGAGAGGCGCTCCATCTCCGGCTCCAGGCGGTTGATGGCCTCCACCAGGGGCCAGAGCTTGCGCAACTGGCGCTCGTTCTCGTCGCCGATGACCCGCCGCAGCGCTCCCAGCATGGCTCCCTTCCCCTAGTATTCGTCGAAGAGGGCGCCCACGGACTGGCCGGTGTGGATGCGGCGGATGGCCTCGCCCAGCAGCGGCGCCACCGACAGCACCGTCAGCTTGGGCAGCCGCTTCTCGGGGCTCAAGGGCACCGTATCGGTCACCACCAGTTCGCGCAGGGGGCTCTCGTCCAGGACGCGGACGGCCCGGCCCGCCAGCAGGGCGTGGGTGCAGCAGGCGTAGACCTCGCGGGCGCCGTGGCGCAGGGCGATGTCGGCGGTGGCGGCCAGGGTGCCGCCCGTCAGCACCTCGTCGTCCACGATGAGGGCGATGCGCCCCTTCACCTCGCCGATGATGTTGACCGCCTCCACCCGCTCCTGGTTGTCCAGGCGCCGCTTCTCGACGATGGCCAGGGGCACCCCCAGGCGGTCGGCCATGCGCCGCGCCCGCTTGGCGTCGCCCACGTCGGTGGCCACCACCGTCACCTCCCGCAGGCCATCGGGGCCGAACCGGTCGCGGAAGTAGCGCGAGAGGATGCCCAGGGCCGTCAGCTCGTCCACGGGGATGTTGAAGAAGCCCTGGATCTGGCCGGCGTGCAGGTCTATGGTCAGCAGCCGGTCGGCGCCGGCCGTCTCGATGAGGTTGGCCAGCAGGCGGGCGGTGATGGGCACCCGCGGCTGGTCCTTCTTGTCGCTGCGGCCGTAGGAGTAGTAGGGGACGACGGCGGTGATGCGCCCGGCCGAGGCCCGCCGGGCGGCGTCTATCATGATCAGCAGCTCCATGATGCTGGTGTTGACGGGCGAACAGAAGGGCTGCACCAGGAAGACGTCGCGGGCGCGTATGTTCTCGTGATAGCGCACGAAGATGTTCTCGTTGCTGAACTCGAAGACGTCGGCCTCCCCCAGGGGTATCTCCAGGTAGTCGCAGATGGCCTGAGCGAGGGCGGGGTGCGACCGCCCCGTGAAGACCTTCAGCTCTTCGTAGACATAGAAGCTGGGGCGCATCTCGCCTCCGCTGGCCACCGGCAGTCCATTTCCCACTATAGCACAAGGGGTCGGCAGCCACGACGAAGGCCCACCCTGGGCGGCCTGCATCGGAGGGGTGGGGACGCAGCGGCGGCGTTGACAGACGAGGTGCCCTGGCCCAGAATGCGGGGCGGGAGCATGACCAGCGATAGCCGGCGCCCCCAGGGGGAGCGAGAGCGGGCCTACGGCATCGCCATCTGCGCCGGGGTGCTGCTGGCCTTCCTCGCCCTCCTGGAGGGGATGCGACGACGCAGCTACTGGGCGCTGGCTCTGCCGGTGCTGTTGGGCAGCGGCGCCGTCCTCTCCCTGGCCTTCTGGGTGGGGTGGGTGCTCTTCACCCACCGGGAGGCGCCCCTGGTCAGTCGCTCCCTGACAGCACCCGCTCGTAGACGCGCAGAGTCTCCAGGGCCGCCTTCCGCCAACTGAAGAGGGAGAGGACGCGGCGCCTCCCCTCCTGCCCCATGCTGAGGCAACGCTGGGGGTCGGCCAGTAACTGGGCGATGGCCTCGGCCAGGGCCAGGGAATCGCCCGGCGGCACCAGCAGGCCGGCCCCGTCCTCCCCCACCACCTCGGGCAGGGCGCCGCCGCGGGTGGCCACCACCGCCGTGCCGCAGGCCATGGCCTCCGACACGGGCATGCCGAAGCCCTCGTAGAGGGAGGGGCAGGCCATGAGCTGGGCGCGGTTATACTCCCGCACCAGGGCGGCGGTGCTCAGCCGCCCGGCGAAGCGCACGCGGGTGCTGAGGCCGTAGCGCCGCACCAGCCGCGGCGCCAGTTGCAGCCCGCCCCGGGGCCGGTCCACCAGCGTCAGGCGGAAGTCCACGCCCCGCCGCAGCAGCAGGTGGAGGGCCTCCAGCAAAAACTGGGCGCCCTTGTTGGGGTCCTCCGAGTTGCCCACGTAGATGAGGGAGCGGGGCTCCCGCGCCAGCCCCAGGGGACGGAAGGTCTCGGCGTCCACCCCGTTGTAGATGACCTCGATGCGCTCGCGCGGCACGCCGAAGGCCCACGACACCAGCCCCGCCGACGCCTGGGAGACGGTGATGATGCGGTCGGCGGCCCTGGTCACCGGCGCCTGCAGGATGGCGGGATAGAAGAGCACCCGCCGCACCTTCTGCACCAGCGAGCGGCTCCTGGCCACCGCATTGTGGGCGTCCACCAGCAGGGGGTGGTGGACGGTCACCACCAGCGGCACTCCCTTGGCCTTGATGCCCAGGTAGCCCAGGCCCAGCCCCTGGTTGTCGTGCACCACGTCGAAGGGGTGGCGACGGTGCAGCTCCAGAAACACGGGCAGGGCCCGCAGGCTGTAGGTGAGCATGAGGGTGTAGAGGCCATAGCGGGTGGTGAGCAGCTCGAGGAAGTTGAGGGGGTAGAAGAACTCCCAGGGGCTCCTGCGGGCCAGGAAGCCCTTCCGGTCCTCCAGAAAGCGGTAGTAGCTGGTGCCGTCCACCCGGTGCAGGGCCACCCCCGGCGCCAGGCGCGGGTAGGGCGGCCCCGAGATGACGTGCACCTCGTGGCCCAGGCGCACCAGCTCCCGTGTCAGGTAGTAGAGGTATACGCCCTGGCCGCCCGAATACATGCTGCCGTGATACATCAGGAAGCAGATGCGCACGGCCTCACTCCCACCGGGGCTTGCGGGCGTAGAAGACGCAGGTCTTGGAGAAATGGCGGTTGATGCCGTCCTCCAGACGGGCGGTCACCGGGCCAGGCCGCAGCGAGTAGGAGTCCAGACGCCGCTTCAGCCAGGCCATGGCCCTCTCGCTGCGCCTGCCCTTGAGGAAACGGTTCAGGGCAGCGAAGGCCAGCCAGTATAGGGACCAGTAGCCGTGGTCGTGGGTGTGAGCGAAGAGGTCGAGGCCCAGGCGCCGCAGCTTGCGCTCCATGGCCCCCGGCCGGTAGATGCGCAGGTGGGAGCCGGGGAGGGTCATCAGCTCGCGGTTGATGGCCCAGCAAAGGGCCTCGGGCAGGAAGCGAGGGATGCTCACCACCAGCACGCCGCCCGGACGCAGCACCCGCACCGCCTCCCGCAGCAGGCCGTCGTCGTCGGGCACGTGCTCCACCACCTCGCAGGCGATGACGTGGTCGAAGGCGCCGTCCACGAAGGGCAGGTGGCAGGCGTCGGCCAGCACGAACTCCCCCTGCCCCTTGATCCAGCCGGGCATCGCGCGGGCGGAGGCGGCCAGGCGGCGGCGGGCCTCCCGCAGCAGGCGCCGGTCTATGTCCAGCCCCACGCCCAGGCAGGGGTTGTGACAGGTGCCGATGACGTGGCGCCCCTCGCCGCAGCCGATATCCAGCACCCGCTGCCCGGGGCGGATGCCCAGCAGGAAGAAGTCCACCAGCATGGTGCGGGGGTGGAGCTTCATGCCCGCCGCTCCCGGCCGCGACGACCGCCGGGGCGCAGCCTTCGGCGCCGCAACTCCTCCTCGTCCTTCACCGCCCGCACCACCACATACAGCTCGTCGAAGCCCACCCAGTGCCCCCACCAGCGCTCGCAGCGATACTGGGCCACCCGGCTGCGGTTGGCCAGGGGCTCCAGCAGCAGCCCCAGCAGCCGCCGCAGGGGGTGAGCGTCTTCCGAGCGATGGCCGGTGAGGCGCAGTCGCGCGTATTCCAGGTCGAAGGGGGCGAGGCCGAAGCCTCCCAGCCGCCCGAAGGCCTCCAGGGTGAAGCCGCGGCGCTGGGTCACGTCCATCCAGGTGGTGAAGGGGGAGCTGGCGTGGGGGACGCGGATGTGCACCAGGGCGCCGTCCTTGCACACGCGCCAGATCTCCTGCAGGGCCAGGGGCAGGTCGGCGATGCGCTGCAGCACGTCGTAGCAGAACACCTCGTCCACGCTGTCGTCGCGGAAGGGCAGCCCGCCTTCCAGGTCGGCCCGCACGTCGCGACGGCCCACCAGGAAGGGGTCCACGCCGATGACGTCGCGTCGGCGGGTGCGGTTGCCCAGGTCTAGCCTGACCAGGCGGGCCATAGGCGGGACCACGGCGACAGCAGGGCCGACATCGAACACCAATTATAGCGGGGCGACGGCCAAGGCAGAAGACGCAGACGCTAACGCGTGCTAAGATTTGGCGTCGTAATCTGAGGATGAACGAGACGCTCTGTGCCCTGCTGGGGCTGGCGCTGGGCCTGGGCCTCGCCCTCGCCTGGGGCCACGTCTACGGCCCGCCGGAGGAGGGGGAGGAAGAGGGGGCCGAGGCCGACCCCGACCACCCCCTGCCCCTGCGCCCCCTCCTGCTGCCCCTGGGGGCGATGGCGCTGGGAGTTGGGGCAGCCCGCTCGCAGGACGGCCTGGCGGCCGGGCTGCTGGCCACCGCCTTCGCCGCCCTCTTCCTGGCCCTGGCCGTCACCGACCTGGAGCGGCGGCTGCTGCCCAACCGCCTGGTCTATCCCGGGCTGGTGCTGGCCCTGGCCCTCTCCTGGGCCTGGCCCGACCGGGGGCCCGGGCAGGCGGCGGCGGGGGCCTTCTTCGGGCTGGCGGCGCTGGGGGTCGCCTTCGTCCTCATGCGGGGAGGGCTGGGCGCCGGCGACGTGAAGCTGGCCGCCCTCATCGGGGCGGTGGTGGGCTTCCCGGGGGTAGCCATGGCCCTGGCCATTGGCGCCGTGGCCGGCGGGGTGGTGGCCGCCTTCCTGCTCCTGACCCGATTGGCCCGCCGCGGCCAGTATATGCCCTACGGCCCCTTCCTCATCGCCGGGGCGCTGGCGGTGCTGCTGGCAGGGGAGCGACTCTGGCAGGGCGCCCTGTAGGGGGACTGACAGGTGCGGCGGGCATCGGGTAGACTGGGGACAGCGTGGAGCTGAACGAGGCCCAGCGCATCGTTTACCAGACGGCCAAGCGCTTCGCCGCCCAGCACATCCTGCCCCGGGCGCGAGAGCGGGCCGAGGACGAGACCTTTCCCCTGGAGGTGATGCGCCTCCTGGCCGAGGCGGGCCTCTACGGCGGCCCCTTCCCCGAGGAATACGGCGGGGCGGGCATAGACAACGTCTCCTACGCCCTGGTGTGCGAGGCCATCGGCGGCGCCAGCCCCTCCGTCTTCACGTCGGCGCTGACGGTGCAGCTCTCGCTGGTGGGCACCTCCATCTACGCCTACGGCAGCGAGGAGCAGCGACGGCGCTGGCTGCCGGCGGTGCTGTCGGGGCGGCTGGTGGGCGCCTTCGCCCTGTCGGAGCCCAACGTGGGCTCCGACCCGGCGGCGGTGGAGCTGACGGCCCGGCGCCAGAACGGCCGCTGGCTCCTCACCGGCAGCAAGTTCTGGACATCCAACGGCGCCCTGGCCGACGTCATCGTCGTCTTCGCCCAGACGGAGCCCGGGGCGCGTCACCGGGGGATGGCCGCCTTCCTGGTGGACGGCGACAGCCCCGGGCTGGCCCGCCAGCCCATCAAGGGCAAGCTGGGGCTGCACGCCTCCAACCTGGCCGCCCTTTACTTCGACGGCGTGGCGGTGGACGACGACCGCCTGCTGGGGGCGGTGGGCGACGGCTTCCGGGTGGCCCAGGCCGCCCTGGAGAGCGGCCGCCTGTCCACCGCTGCCTGCGCCGTGGGCATCGCACAGGCCTGCCTGGACCTCTGTTTGGACTACGCTCGCGAGCGCAAGCAATGGGGCAAGGCCATCGGCGGCCACCAGTTGGTGCAGGAGCTGGTGGCCGATATGGCCATCGAGTGCGAGGCGGCGCGGCTGCTCACCCTGCGAGCGGCCCGCGCCCGCGACCTGGGCGAGGGTGCCACTCGCTGGGTGGCCATGGCCAAGGCCTTCGCCACCGAGGCGGCGGTGCGGGCGGCCCGCAACGCCATCGCCGTCCACGGCGGCGCTGGCTACCTGAGCGAGCGCCTGGTGGAGGGCTACCTGCGCGACGCCATCGGCCTCAGCCTCTACGAAGGGACGACCCAGATCCAGAAGCTGCTGGTGGCCCGCGACCTGCTGGGCATCTCCGCCTTCTGACGCGACCCCCAAGGGCCGCCACCGCCCCCGACGCTGCTGTTACAATGGGGCCACGGGGGAGGCGGCGAGGGGCGGGGTGCGGCGATGGACGACAGGGTGCGGGTAGGCCGCTACAAGGTAGACATCGTCAACGCCCACAAGCCCTTCTTCCCGCAGGACGGCATCAGCAAGGGCGACCTCGTCCAGTATTACCGCCGCATCGCCCGGACGATGCTCCCCTATCTGCGGGGGCGGCCCATCACCATGCACCGCTTCCCCGACGGCATCGAGAGCGAAGGCTTCTACCAGAAGGACGCCCCGGAATACTTCCCGCCCTGGATCGAGCGCGTCCGGGTGGCGAAGGAGGACGGCGCCCTCGAGCAGGTGGTCTGCACCAGGGCGGCCGACCTGGTCTACCTGGCCAACCAGGGCTGCATCACCCCCCATATCTGGCCCAGCCGCAGCGATCGCCTCCACAACCCGGATGTGATGGTGTTCGACCTCGACCCGGCCGAAGGCGCCGGCTTCGAGAGCGTGCGCCGCGCCGCCCGCGCCCTGCGCGAGCTGTTGCGCTCTCTGGGGCTGGTGCCCTTCGTCCAGACGACGGGCTCGCGGGGAATGCACGTGGTCGTCCCGCTCGACCGCAGCGAGGGCTTCGACGCCGTCCGCGCCTTCGCTCAGGAAGTCGCCCGGCTGCTGGCCGGGCGGTGGCCGCGGGAGCTGACGGTGGAGCAGCGCAAGGAGAAGCGCGGCCAGCGCCTCTACATTGACACGGGGCGCAACGCCTACGGCCAGACGTTCGTGGCGCCCTATGCCGTGCGCCCTCGCCGCGGCGCCCCCGTCGCCACCCCGGTGCGCTGGGAGGAGCTGGAGGCGGTGGAGTCCCAGAGCTACAACCTGCGCAACGTCTTCCAGCGACTGCAGCGAGCGGGCGACCCCTGGCGGGGCATGTGGCGTCACGCCCGTCCCCTGCGCGAGGCCCTCCAGAAGCTGGCGCGACTGGCGAGCTAGGGGGCGTCGGCCCCGTCCGTCAGTCCGTGACCGGCGCGACGGCGCCTGCGCACCGTCCCGCCGCCGACCAGCCCCGCCGCGGTCAGCAGCAGGCAATCCCGAGGCTGGTAAGGAGAATGCGGGGGCAGAAAGTTAGAGAATTTATACGTCCCCCCGCTTCCCCTCTACCCCTCTGCAAGCCCTGCCGCCCTAAGCTATAGGCGACGGCCCACCACCACCGGGAGGCGATAGGTCGTGCAGCGAGAAGGAATGGTGCACCGCATACGGGGCAGGCTCCGCTCTCTGTGGGGCGGCCTGACCGACGACGACATCGAGAAGGCCCAGGGCGACCTGGAGCGACTGGTGGGCATCATCCAGGAGAGGACCGGCGAGAGCGCCGAAGAGGTGCGACGCCGCCTCCAGGAGCTCGTGCGCGAGGAGGAAGGTCGCCCAGGGCGACCGTGAGGGAGGGGTTCAGCGTGCCCATGCACCGCAGGCCTAAGAAGACCGCCGAGGAAGAGGAGCCGAGGCCCAGGAGGGCCCGCCGCACCGAAGAAGAGGAGGAGCAAGTGACGGAGACGGGCGCCGGCGTCTGGGAGATGCCCCATCGCTGGATCCGCAGCCTCAACATGCTGACGGGGCTGGCCATACTGGTGGTGGAGGCGCTGCTGGCCCTGCGCCTGGCGTTCCAGCTCACCGGCGCCGACGCCGGCAACGAGTTCGTCAACTTCATCTACGACCTGACGGGCTGGCTGGTGGGGCCGTTCCAGGGCATCGGCGAGGAGCGGGAGGCCCTGGGCGGCGTCCTGGAGCCGGCCACCCCCATCGCCATGGGCATCTATCTGGCAGCGGCGCTGCTGACCATGGGTGCCCTGGGCGCCATCGCCGTAGGGCTGCCGCCGGCCGCCACCCACTCCCGCACCGTGCGCCGCCGGCGCGCCCTGTAGCGCTCAGCCGCGCTCCGGACGAGGGACAGGGGCCGGGCTGCCGGCCTCCGTCGCTCCTGGGCACCTCCCCAGGCAGCGCCTCCGGCCCTTGTCGGGGCGGGGGCCCTTCCTTAAGATGGCTATCTGTGACCCGGCCAGAGGAGGGGCCTTTGCTCCCGCCAGACCTGGACGCCGTCCTTCCCCGGGCCACCCGTCCCGCCCGCTACACCGACGCCGAGTGGAACGCCACCGCCAGGGGCTGGGACGAGGCCTCCTGTCGCCTCCTCTTCGCCTACCCCGATGTCTACGAGGTGGGCATGTCCTGCCCGGTGCTGCACTCGGTCTACGGTCTGGTCAACGGGCTGGACGGCGCCCTCTGCCACCGCGTCTTCTCGCCCTGGCCCGACCTGGCCCTGCTGCTGCGAGAGGAGGGCTACGGCCTCTGGTCGCTGGAGGGCCGCCGCTCCCCCCGCGAATACGACGCGTTGCTGCTGTGGCTGCCCTCGGAGCTGTGCACCGCCGCCGCCCTGGACCTGCTGGACCTGTCGGGCATCCCATCGCACCCCGAGGGGCGGGGCAACGGGCCGCTGGTGCTGGTCGCCGGCCCCGCCGCCCTCTCTCCCTGGCCGATGGCAGCCGTCGCCGATGCCCTCTTGCTGGGCGACCCGGAGCCGCTGCTGGCGGAGGCGGTGGCGGCCCTGAGGGCTGCAAGGGGCGACCGCCGCCGCGCTCTGGAAGCCCTTTCCCGGGTGGAAGGCGTCTGGGTGCCCTCGCTGGGGCAGGGCAGGCCGCGGGCCCGCTGGGCCGACCCCCTGCCGCCCCTGCCCGCCCGACCGGTGGTGCCTTTCGTGGAGACGACGCGGGAGGGGCTGGAGGTGGAGCTGGCCCGGGGCGGGGGGCAGGCCCCCTGCTCCCCCAGGCCCGGCCCTTACTTCGGCCCCCGCCGCGAGCGGCCCGCCGCCCAGGTGGTGACGGGCGTGGTCGAGGCGCTGCGGGCCAGCGGCTACCGCGAGGTCTTCCTCAGCGGCGCCCCCTACTCCCAGGCCCACGAGCTGGCCCTGGGCCTGCGCCAGTCGCTGCCGCCGGAGGTGACGGTGCGGCTGGTGCGTCTGCCCCCCGAAGGGGCGTGGGTGGAGGCGGCGGCGGTGCTGGCCGGCGGCCGGGCGGCGGGCCCCCTCACCTTCTGGCTGGGGGCGGCCTCCGAGCGGCTGCGGGCCGCCCTGGGCCTCCCCCACGACGACGCCCAGGTGCTGTCCGCCGCCGAGGCCGCCTTCACCCGCGGCTGGGCGTCCCTGCGCTACCAGGTGGAGCTGGGGCTGCCGGGGGAAGGGGAGGCGGACGTGGACGCCCTGGTGCGGCTGGTCCGGGAGGTGCGTCAGGCGGGGCGGGCGCACCACGGCGGCCGCGCCCACGTCCGCCTGGAGGTCTCCCTGTTCGTGCCCAGGCCGTGGACGCCCTTCCAGTGGGCCGCCCAGCCGCCGGTGGAGGCCCTGGAGGCGGCCGCCGCCTCCCTGCGGGCCGGGGCCAAGCGGGCCGGGGTGGAGGTCATCGGCGAGCGGGCGGAGAGGGCGCTGCTGGCCGCCGTCCTCGCCCGCGCCGACGAGCGCCTGGCGCCGGTGGCCCGCCGCGCCTGGGAACTGGGGGCGCGGCTGGACACCCACCGCGAGTCCTTCGCCTGGGCGCCCTGGGAGCGGGCCCTGGCCGAGGCAGGCCTGACGGCGGAGGAATACGCGGCACGGGAACGCCGCCCCGACGAGGCCCTGCCCTGGGAGGCGGTGGACGCCGGCGCCGACCGTGCGGCGCTGTGGGCGGCCTGGCAGTCCTATCGCGCCGCCGTGGGCATCGCTCAGGGATAGATGCCGCGGGTGCGGGTGGCCTCGGCCACCCGGCGCACGGCCAGGAGCATGGCCGCCTCGCGCAGGGTCAGGCCCTCCGCCTCGGCCAGAGAGGCCACCTCCTGGAAGGCGCGCACCATGATGCGCCGCTGGCGCTCGTGGATCTCGTCCTCGTCCCAGAAGTAGTATTGCAGGTCCTGCACCCACTCGAAGTAGGAGACGATGATGCCGCCGGCGTTGGCCAGGATGTCGGGCACCACCAGCACCCCCTTCTCCTTCAGGACGGCGTCAGCGGCGGGGGTGGTGGGGCCGTTGGCCCCCTCGACGATGATCTTGGCCTGCACCTGGTCGGCGTTGGCGGCGGTGATCTGCCCCTCGACGGCGGCCGGCACCAGCACGTCCACCGGCAGGGCCAGCAGCTCCTGGTTGCTGATGGCGTCGCCGAAGGGGCAGTGGCGGAAGGTTCCTTCGGCCTGCTTGTGGTGCCAGAGGGCGTCGGGGTCGAGGCCCAGGGGGTTGTAGATGCCGCCGCCGGAATCGCTGACGGCCACGACCCGGTAGCCCGCCCGGTGCAGATACCAGGCGGCCACCGAGCCCACGTTGCCGAAGCCCTGCACGGCCACCGTGAGGCCGTCCTTCTGCAGGCCGCGCAGGGCCACCGCCTGCTCCACCATGTGCAGGAGGCCGCGACCGGTGGCCTCCACCCGCCCCAGGCTGCCGCCCACGCTGGTGGGCTTGCCCGTCACCACCCCCAGGACGGTGTGCCCCCGGTGCATGCTGATGGTGTCCATGATCCAGGCCATCACCTGGGGGTTGGTGCCCATGTCGGGGGCGGGGATGTCCTCGTTGGGGCCGATGAGGAGGGCCATCTCGGTAGCGTAGCGGCGGGTGAGGTTCTCCAGCTCCTGGGCGGAGAGGGACTTGGGGTCCACGGCCACGCCCCCCTTGGCGCCGCCGTAGGGCAGGCCCACCACCGCCGCCTTCCAGGTCATCCACATGGCCAGGGCGCGCACCTCGTCCAGGTCCACCTTGGGGTGGTAGCGGATGCCCCCCTTGCCCGGGCCACGGGCCAGGTTGTGCTGCACGCGGTAGCCGGTGAAGATGCGCAGGGAGCCGTCGTCCATGCGCACCGGGAAGTTGACCACCAGCTCCCGCTTGCAGTGGGCCAGCACCTGGCGGAGGCCGGGCTCCAGGCCCAGGCGGTCGGCGGCGGCGTGGAACTGGGCCAGGGCGGCCTGCAGGGGCGAGGCGTCGGGCGCGGAAGCGTCCCCGGACACGGACGGAATCTCCCGGCGGGGGCGCCGTCGGCAGGAAGGGGGCTGGGGAGGGGCCCCCAGCCCCCGCGGGCGCGACGGCCCGCCCCCTACTCCTCCTCGGCCTCCTCTTCCTCCTCTTCTTCCTCTTCCTCCTCCTCGGGCCCGAAGAAGGTGGCGGCCACGTCCTCCTCTTCGGCCGCCCAGAGGGAGGGGCGCGGCAGCGGCCTCTCCTCCGGCACCTCCTCCACCACGATGGGCGCCCGGGCGGGGATGAGGCGGCCGATGATGACGTTCTCCTTCAGGCCCAGGAGGTGGTCCACCTTGCCTTCGATGGCGGCGTCGGTGAGGACCCGGGTGGTCTCCTGGAAGGAGGCGGCGGCCAGGAAGCTGTCGGTGTGCAGGGCGGCCTTGGTGATGCCCAGCAGCACCGGCTGGGCGGTGGCCGGCTCGCCGCCCTCGGCCATCACCTTGGCGTTCTCCTCCTCGAAGCGGAAGCGGTCCACCAGGTCGCCGGGCAGGAAGTCGGTGTCGCCCGGGTGGTCCACCCGCACCCGCCGCAGCATCTGGCGGATGATGACCTCGATGTGCTTGTCGTTGATGTTGACGCCCTGGGAGCTGTAGACCTTCTGTATCTCCTCGACCAGGTAGGCCTGGACGGCCTCGGGCCCCTGCACCCGCAGGATGTCCTGGGGGTTGAGGGGGCCTTCGGTGAGGGGCTGGCCGGCCCGCACGTAGTCGCCCGGCTGGGCCTTGAGGCGGGCGGTGCGGGGCACCAGGTATTCCCGCTGCTCCCGCTCCTCGTAGACGACGCTGATGCGGTCGGGGGAGACCTGTTCCACCAGGCCGGGGCTGCGGGCCACCACGTCGGCCTGGACGGGGGCGGGGAGGGCATCGCCGTCGCCCTCCTCGGGGGCGGGCAGGCGGGCCAGCACCTGGCCGGCCTCCACCTGCTGCCCTTCGGCCACCAGCACCTGCACCCCTTCGGGCAGGGGGTATTCCTCGCGGAACTGCTCGATGCTGACCACCCGCAGCAGGCGGTGGTCGCCCCGGTCTTCCACCTCCAGGAAGCCGTCAATCTCGGCCATGGCGGCGGCGCCCTTGGGCACCCGCGCCTCGAACAGCTCCTCCACCCGGGGCAGGCCGGTGGTGATGTCCTCGCCGGCCACGCCGCCGGTGTGGAAGGTGCGCATGGTGAGCTGGGTGCCGGGCTCGCCGATGCTCTGGGCGGCGACGATGCCCACCGCCTCCCCCGGGGCCACCAGACGGCCACGGGCCAGGTCGCGGCCGTAGCACTTGGCGCAGATGCCCCGTCGCGCCTGGCAGGCGAGGGGTGAGCGCACGTAGACCTGCTTCTCCTGTCCCTCCAGGCGCCGGCCCAGGACCTCGATGGCCGCTGCCGCCTCGATGCGCTGGGCCGCCTCCTCGCCGATCTCCTCGCCGCGGGCCACCAGCACCTCGCCCGTTTCGGCGTCCACCACGTCGGCGGCGGCCAGCCGCCCGACGATGCGGTCGCGCATGCTCTGAATGGCCAGCCGCTCCGCGGAGGGGTAGCCCAGCCAGATGCCCTGGGTGGTGCCGCAGTCCTCCTCCAGGACGATGACGTCCTGGGCCACGTCCACCAGGCGGCGGGTCAGGTAGCCCGAGTCGGCGGTGCGCAGGGCGGTGTCGGCCATCCCCTTGCGGGCGCCGTGGGTAGAGATGAAGTATTCCAGCACCGTCAGCCCCTCGCGGAAGCTGGAGCGGATGGGCAGGTCAATGATGCGCCCGGAGGGGTCGGACATGAGCCCGCGCATGCCGGCCATCTGGGCTATCTGGCTGATGTTGCCCTTGGCCCCCGAGATCGCCATCAGGTAGATGCCGCCGTAGCGGGAGAGGTTGTCCTCGATGAGCTTCTGCATCTCGTCGGTGGTCTCGCGCCAGACCTGGACGGCCTGCTGGTAGCGCTCTTCCTCGGTGATGAGGCCCAGGGCATACTGCTCCTGGATCTCGGCGATGCGCTGGTCGGCCTCGCGCAGCAGACGCTCCTTCTCCTCAGGCACCTTCAGGTCGTTCATGGCGATGGTGATGCCCGAGCGGGTGGCGTAGCGGAAGCCCAGGTCTTTCATGCGGTCCACCATCTCGGCGGTGGCCGCCTCCCCCAGGCGGCGGTAGCACTCGGCCACCAGGTCCTTGATGCCCTTCTTGTCCATCACTTGGTTGCGGAAGCCCAGCTCCGGCGGCACCACCTCGTTGAAGAGGATGCGGCCGATGGTAGTCTGCACCACCTGGCCGCCGGTGCGCTCGTCCCGCACCAGGATGCGGGCCTGCAGCTCCACGTGGCCCATCTCGTAGGCCAGCTTGGCCTCGGCGAAGCTGGCGTAGACGCCCTGGGGCGGGAAGACACCCTCGCGGTATTCGCCGCGGGCGCCCGGCTTCTCCAGCGTCAGGTAGTAGATGCCCAGCACCATCTCCAGGGTGGGGATGACCACCGGCTCGCCGTTGGCCGGCAGGAGCAGGTTGTGGCTGGAGAGCATCACCTGGCGCGCCTCGGCCACCGCCCGCCGCGAGAGGGGGACGTGAACGGCCATCTGGTCGCCGTCGAAGTCGGCGTTGAAGGCGGCGCAGACCAGGGGGTGTAGCTGGATGGCCGAGCCGTCTATCAGCACCGGCTCGAAGGCCTGGATGCCCAGCCGGTGCAGGGTGGGGGCGCGGTTGAGCAGGACCGGCCGCTCCTTCACCACCTCCTCCAGCACGTCCCACACCTCGGGGCGGGCCCGCTCCACCATGCGCTTGGCCGACTTGATGTTGTGGGCGAGCCCCTTCTCCACCAGCCCGCGCATGACGAAGGGCTTGAACAGCTCCAGGGCCATGCGCTTAGGCAGACCGCACTGGTGCAGCTTCAACTCCGGCCCCACCACGATGACCGAGCGCCCCGAGTAGTCCACTCGCTTGCCCAGCAGGTTCTGGCGGAAGCGCCCCTGCTTGCCCCGCAGCAGGTCGGAGAGGCTCTTGAGGCGGTGGTTGCCGGCTGTCTGCACCGGCCGCCCGCGGCGGCCATTGTCAATGAGCGAGTCCACCGCCTCCTGCAGCATCCGCTTCTCGTTGCGGACGATGATCTCGGGCGCCCCCAGCTCCAGCAGCCGCTTGAGGCGGTTGTTGCGATTGATGACCCGCCGGTAGAGGTCGTTCAGGTCGCTGGTGGCGAAGCGGCCACCGTCCAGCTGCACCATGGGGCGCAGGTCGGGGGGCAGCACCGGCAAAACGGTGACGATCATCCACTCCGGCTTGTTGCCGCTCTTGCGGAAGCTCTCCACCAGCTTCAGGCGCTTGATGGCCACCTTGCGCCGCTGGCCGGTGCTGGTGGCGATCTCCCGGCGCAGCTTCTGGGCCAGGCGGTCCAGGTCGAGGCGGCGCAGGATGTCCAGGATGGCCTCGGCGCCCATGCCCGCTTCGAACACCTTGTCGTATTTCTCGCTCAGGCGGCGGTAGTCGCTGTCGGTGAGGAAGGCGCACTGGTCGTCGGCCACCGGGTCGGTCAGGTCTTCCAGGTCGTCTATCTCGGCCTCGATCTGCTGGCGGGCCCGCTCCCGCTCCTCCTGGTGACGGGCCTGCAACTCCTCCATCTCCTTCTGGAGCTGCTGCAGGCGGGCGAGGGGAGCGGCCAGGGCCTCGTCGTCGGCCTCCTGCTGGCGCAGGGAGTCCAGCTCCGCCTGGGCCTCCTGGCGGGCCTCCTCCAGGGCGGCCAGGCGCTCCTGGTAGGCGGCGTCCAGCCGGGCCAGCTCGTCGTCCAGGCGGCGGCGCAGGTCGGCCAGGGCGCGCTCCTTGGCCTGCACGTCCACGCGGGTGACGATGTACTGGGCGAAGTAGAGGACCCGCTCCAGGTTGCGGGGCGAGATGTGCAGGAGCAGGCCGATGCGGCTGGGGGTGCCGCGCACGAACCAGATGTGGGCCACCGGGGCGGCCAGCTCGATGTGGCCCATGCGCTCGCGGCGCACGCGGGCACGGGTCACCTCCACGCCGCACTTGTCGCAGACCACGCCCCGGTAGCGGACGCGCTTGTATTTGCCGCAGTAGCACTCGAAGTCCTTGGTGGGCCCGAAGATCTTCTCGTCGAAGAGGCCGTCCTTCTCCGGCCGCAGGGTGCGGTAGTTGATGGTCTCGGGCTTGGTCACCTCGCCGTAGGACCAGGAGCGGATCTGCTCCGGCGAGGCCAGGGAGATGCGGACGGCGTTGAACTCCTGGTTCTCAGTTGCCAAGGAGATCCTCCCCCTTCTCGAATCCTCTCAGGTCAATGCCCAGGCGGGGCAGGTCGGCGGTGGCTGTCTCGGGCAGGGCCACCGGCTCCTCCTCCCGCAGGGGCTGGACGGACAGGCAGAGGCTCTGCAACTCGCGCATCAGCACCTTGAAGGACTCGGGCACGCCCCGCTCCTGGATGTCGTCGCCCTTGACGATGGCCTCGTAGGCCTTCTGCCGCCCCACCACGTCGTCGGACTTGATGGTGAGCATCTCCTGCAGGGTGTGGGCGGCGCCGTAGGCCTCCAGCGCCCAGACCTCCATCTCGCCGAAGCGCTGGCCACCGAACTGGGCCTTGCCCCCCAGGGGCTGCTGGGTGATGAGGGAGTAGGGGCCGGTGGAGCGGGCGTGGATCTTGTCCTCCACCAGGTGGATGAGCTTCATCATGTAGATGTAGCCCACCGTCACCGGCTGGTCGAAGGGCTCGCCGGTGCGCCCGTCTATGAGCACCTGGCGGCCGTAGGTGGGGGCGGCGACGCCCCGCTCCAGCAGCAGGCGCTCGGCCAGGGCGTCCAGCTCCGAGAGGGGCCGGCCGCGCACGTTCCGCTCGCCCTGCTGCTCCAGCCAAAGCTCCAGGGCGGCCCGCTTGGCCTCCCCCACCTCCCGCTCGGAGAAGACCTTGTCAGGGTCGTAGCCCCGCTCCCGCAGCCAGCGGCAGGCCCGCTCGTAGTCCACCCGCTCGCCCACGGGGTTGGGCTGGGGCGAGGGGTGGGGCAGGAGCGCCCCCGCCTGCTCCACCAGCCAGACGCGGGAGAGGGCGTCCTCGATGGTCTGGGGGTTGCCGCCGTCGAAGACGGGCGAGACGGCCCGGAAGCCCAGGCGCATGGCCGCCCAGCCCAGGTGGGTCTCCAGCACCTGGCCGATGTTCATGCGGCTGGGCACGCCGATGGGGTTGAGGACGATGTCCACCGGCGTGCCGTCGGGCAGGTGGGGCATGTCCTCCACCGGCAGGATGCGGGCGATGACGCCCTTGTTGCCGTGGCGCCCGGCCATCTTGTCGCCCACGGTGATGGGGCGGCGCTGGGCCACGAACACCCTCACCTTGGCATTGACCCCTACCGAGAGGTTCTCGGTGATCTCGGCGTAGGGGGGCCAGCGGCACTGGTGCCCCTCCTGCCCGTGCCCGGGGTCGGGGCGGGCGAAGAAGCGGGTGTCAATGACCCGCCCCCACTCGCCGTGGGGCATGCGCAGGGAGGTGTCCTTCACCTCGCGGGCCTTCTCGCCGAAGATGGCTCGCAGCAGCTTCTCCTCGGCCGAAAGCTCCGTCTCCCCCTTGGGGGTGATCTTGCCCACCAGGATGTCGCCGGCCCGCACCTCGGCGCCGATGCGCACCACGCCCCACTCGTCCAGGTCCTTCAGCGACTCCTCGCCCACATTGGGGATGTCGCGGGTGATCTCCTCCTGCCCCAGCTTGGTGTCGCGGGCCTCCAGCTCGTATTCCTCGATGTGGATGGAGGTGTAGCGGTCGTCCCGCACCACCGCCTCGGAGATGATGATGGCGTCCTCGAAGTTGTAGCCCTCCCAGGCCATGAAGGCCACCAGGAGGTTCTGGCCCAGGGCCAGCTCGCCGCCGTCGGTGGAGCAGGAGTCGGCCAGGGGGTCGCCCTTGCGCACCCGCTGGCCCTTGCGCACCACCGGCCGCTGGTTGAGGCAGGTGCCCTGGTTGGAGCGCAGGAACTTGAATAGGCGGTAGGTCTTCTCGCTGCCGTCGTCGTAGACGACGGTGATGCTGTCGCCCACCACGCTCTTGACCCAGCCGTCGCCCTCGGCCACCACGATCTGGCCCGAGTCGGAGGCGGCCCGCCGCTCCATGCCGGTGGCCACCAGGGGCGCCTCGGGCCGCACCAGGGGCACCGCCTGGCGCTGCATGTTGGCGCCCATGAGGGCGCGGCCGGCGTCGTCGTGCTCCAGGAAGGGGATGAGGGAGGCGGCCACCGAGACCGTCTGCTTGGGGGTCAGGTCTACGTAGTCCACCTCCTCAGGGCGGGCGGAGATGAAGTGGCCGCCCTTGCGCGCCTCCAGGCGCTCCTCCAGGAAGTGGCCCCGCTCGTCCACGGGCGAGTTGGCCTGGGCGATGACGTGCCCCTCCTCGGCGTCGGCCGACAGGTATTCCACCTGGTCGGAGACGAAGGGCCGCACCTTGACGGTGGCGCCGTCGGGCAGGGCGGCCAGTCGCCGGGCCAGCGCCGGCGTCACCTCGGCGCCGGCCGGGGCGACGACGCGGCCGTTGCCGTCGCGCACGTCCTCGCGCAGGACGCGGCCCACCAGCAGGGGCGAGTCCTTGGGCAGCTCCCTGTAGACGCGGCGGTAGGGCGTCTCGATGAAGCCGAACTGGTTCACCTTGCCGTAGGTGGCCAGGGAGCCGATGAGGCCGATGTTGGGCCCCTCGGGCGTCTCGATGGGGCAGATGCGCCCGTAGTGGCTGGGGTGCACGTCCCGCACCTCGAAGCCCGCCCGGTCGCGGGAGAGGCCCCCCGGCCCCAGGGCCGACAGCCGCCGCTTGTGGGTCAGCTCGGCCAGGGGGTTGGTCTGGTCCATGAACTGGGAGAGCTGAGAGCTGCCGAAGAACTCGCGGATGGCCGCCTGCACCGGCCGCACGTTGATGAGGCCGGCCGGGGCGGCCTGGGCCACCTCGGTGATGCTCATGCGATCGCGGATGCCCCGCTCCATGCGCAGGAAGCCGATGCGCAGGGCGTTCTGGATCAGCTCGCCCACCGTCCGCACCCGCCGGTTGCCCAGGTGGTCTATGTCGTCGGGCTGGCCCTGGCCGTTGTTGAGCCGGATCATCTCCTTGATGACGGCCACCAGGTCGTGGAAGGTGAGCACCCGCTGGCGCAGGTCCTCGTTCAGCCCCAGCCGCTTGTTCAGCTTGTAGCGGCCCACACGGCTGAGGTCGTAGCGCCGGGGGTTGAAGAAGAGGTCGTTCAGCAGGCGGCGGGCGTTCTCGGCCGTGGGCGGGTCGCCCGGGCGCATGCGCTTGTAGAACTCGGTGATGGCCTCCTTCTTGTTGCGGCAGGAGGTGTCCCGCTCCAGGGTGGAGCGGATATACTGGTGCTCCGGGTCGCTGTCCACGTCGGCGAACAGGTCCAGGAGCTGCTCGTTGGTGCCCAGGGCCTCGTCGCTCTGGACGCCCTCCTTCTCGAAGCACGCCCGCAGGAGGATGGTCACCGGCAGCTTGCGACGGCGGTCCACCTTCACGTAGATGACGTCGCGGGCGGTGGTCTCGAACTCCAGCCAGGCGCCGCGGTTCGGTATGAGCTTGGCGTAGCAGAGGAGGCGGCCGGTGGTCTGGTCGCGCTCCAGGGTGAAGTAGGCGCCGGGGGAGCGCACCAGTTGCGACACCACCACCCGCTCGGCCCCGTTGACGATGAAGGTGCCGCGGGGGGTCATGAGGGGCATCTCGCCCAGGAAGATCTCCTGCTCCTTGATCTCGCCCGTCTCCTTGACCCGCAGGCGGACGTTCAGGCGCAGGGGGGCCGAGTAGGTCAGGTCCTTCTCGCGGCACTCCTCCTCGCTGAACTTGGGCCTGTCCAGGCGATAGGGGCGGACGGGCACCGACTCCAGCGCCTCGTCCCGCTGGGCGGCCTCCTTGAGGGCCTGGGCCTGCTCCCACGTCAGGGGGCGGCCGGCGGGCGCCAGCAGGTTGCCCTGGCTGTCGCGCACGTCCTTTAGGGGGACCGCCTCCACCATGTCCTCGACGGGGTCGTAGCGGGGGAAGATCTCCTTCTCGAAGCGCAGCTCCAGGCGCCCGCCGGTGTAGTCCTGCACCGGCGAGATCTCGTCCAGCAGCTCCTGCAGCCCCTCGTTGAGGAACCACTCGTAGGACTGCTTCTGGACGAGCACCAGGTCGGGGAGCTCCAGGACGTCGGGTATGCGCGAGTAGGACTTGGTGAGGGCGGGCAGACGGCGCGAATCGGGCGATACGGCTCTAGCCACCACCATAAGCGGACACTCCTCCCACGGCTGGGTGGTTACGTGACTGGGCTAGCAAAACGGCAGGAACACAAATCGGGGAACGGACGGGGACTCGGGCCCGACCATCAACCTTTAACTTAGCAACCCGCAGATACCCTTGTCAATAGCTCTCGGCGCCCATCTGCAGGAAAATCTCGCCCCTCCGCCCGGGCGCCAGGGCGCCTGGCCCATGCGGACGCGGCCTCAGGCGGTGCCCTCCAGGGTGACGACCAGGCTGCGCAGGTAGCAGACGTCGGTATTGACGCTGCCGTAACAGACCAGGACATGGTTGTCGCACAGGAAGGAGGGGACGCGCAGGCGGGTGCCCGCACCCTGGGTCAGGGCCACGTCCACCGCCAGCGACTGGGGGTGGGAGAGGGCCAGGGTGGGGCTGCCGGCGCCCGAGATGTCCACCTGCCCGGCCAGGGACAGGAGCCCCCGGTGCTGTATCTGCAGGACGCCGCCGCTGAGGGTGCTCGCCACCTGACGGGAGCCCACCGCCAGCCAGAACTGGGCCAGGTTCACGTCCACGAAGCCGCGGTCGGTCCAGAGGAAGAGCTCCACCAGGTTGGGGGAGCCCAGGGCGAAGGTGCCCTGGAGCAGGTCTTCGGCCACCGTCTGGTTGCCGGTGGTGCTCCAGGAGCCCGTCAGCCGGTCGCTGCCGTTGACGCGCAGGGCGTAGAAGAGGACGGTGGCGCTGGGGCTGCCGCCCCAGGCGGCGATGGTCACCCGCGCCCGCAGGCCCAGTCGCAGCACCACCAGCCGCGGGTCGGGCGGGGCGGGCAGAGTCAGGCTGGCGCTGTAATCGGGCGCGGTGGGCCGGGCCGTGGCGGTGATGGAGCGGGTGCCCGCCTCCAGGTCGCCGCTGTCGGCCAGCCCTGGACTGTAGACGACGGTGGTGGGGGCGCTCTGGACGGCGCCGTCCCCCAGCAGGCGCAGGGCCATGGCTGCCACCTCCTCGCTGGCGACGGCGCCAGGATAGCTGCCCCGCCCGCCGCGCCCAACCCCCTTCTGGCACCGCTGGCCGCCTCACTTGACGGGGGTGGACCAGTCGGCGCCCACCTCCTCCAGCGAGTAGCGCAGCTCGTCGGGGTCGGCCGGGTCGTATTTCTCCGAGATGTGATACATGAGGATGGCCACCTCGTTGGTGAAGTTGCGCCAGCCGTGCAGCACCCCCGGCGGGATGCGCAGCACCTTGCCGTCGTATTCGGAAAGCACCACGAACGTCCAGCGGTAGGTGCCGTCGCCGTTGGGGATGGCCAGCCCCACCTTCAGGGCGCCCTTGATGACGAACCACTCGTCATACTGGCGGCGGTGGGCGTGCCAGGCGGTGATGACCCCCGGGTAGCAGTAGGTGATGTTGATGTCGCCGGTGACGGTGCCGAAGATGTCGCAGTAGCGGCGGCCGCGGTCGTCGTCGTAGCGGCGGGCCACGTCCCGCACCTCGGCGAAGCCCGCCACCGCCTTCAGGTGCTCCAGGTTGCCGTAGGCGTCCATCGCGCCGTCACCTCCTAGGGGCCTTCCAGCCCCGACAGGTATTCGGCCAGCGCCTCCTGCCAGGGGCGCAGGGGCGCCAGGCCCAGCTCCCCCAGGCGCACGCTCCCCAGGGCCGAGAAGCGGGGCCGCCGTGCCCTCCCCGCGAAGTGCTCCGAGGTCACCGGGTGCACCTTCACCGCCATCCCCTTCAGGCGGAAGATGGCGCAGGCGAACTCGTGCCAGGAGCACCAGCCCTCGTTGACCAGGTGGTAGGTGCCTCTCCCCCCCGCCTCCACCAGCGCCCACAGGCCCCGGGCCAGATCGGCGCTGTAAGTGGGCGAGAGGGCCTGGTCGGTCACCACCCAGACCTCCCCCTGCTCGGCGCCGAGCCGCAGCATGGTGAGCACGAAGTTCCCCCCCTTGACGCTGGAGCCTCGCCCCCCGTAGAGGCCGGAAGTGCGCACGATGATGTGTTCCGGCCAGAGGGCGCGCAGGAAGAACTCGCCCGCCGCCTTGGAGACGCCGTAGGCGTTCAGGGGGGAGACGGGGTCGTCCTCGATGTAGGGCGCCCCCTTCTCGCCGTCGAACACGTAGTCGGTGCTGATGTGCACCAGCAGGGCGCCGAGTTCGCGGCAGACCAGGGCCAGGTTACGCACGGCCAGGGCGTTGACGGCGAAGGCCCGTTCCGGCTCCTCCTCGCAGCGCTCCACGTGGTGGAAGGCGGCAGCATTGACCACCACCCGCGGCCTCAGCTGCGCCAGGCGGCGGGCCACCGCCTCGTGCTGGCAGACGTCCAGGTCGGCGTGGGCCAGGGGGAAGTGGGGCACCCCTCTGTGGGTCAGGAGGCGGCAGAGGTCGGAGCCGAGCTGGCCTCCCGCCCCCAGGACGGCCACTGGCCCCATGCCCTCAGCGTCCCCCTTCGGCGTAGCCGGGGGCGGCCACGGTCGCCCAGGGCGTACGCCCCTCGGCCAGGAAGCGCTTCATCCCCTCGATGTTGTAGTAACGGGGGTCGTCGAAGTCCTCGATGCCCGCCGCGCGGATGCGCGAGACGAGGGTGAGCACCGTGTCGCGCATGGTGCGCTGGGGCCGGAAGCCCAGCACCTGGCGGGCGCGGACGGTGGAGACGCGATAGCTGCGCACGTCGGCCCGCTGCTCCACCTGCACGCGGACGGGCACCCCCGCCTCGGCCAGGGCCGCCGCCACCTCCTGGGCCAGTTGGGGCAGGCGATAGTTGGCGGCGGCCACGTTGAAGATGCCCGTGACCTCCAGGGGCGCCTCCAGGGCCAGCAGGTAGGCGCGGGCGGCGTCCTCGATGTCCAGCAGGGGGCGCCAGATATCGGGGTTGAAGACCAGCACCCTCCCCTCCGTCAGCGCCGTCTTGACCATGGTGTTCACCACCAGGTCGAAGCGCAGCCGCGGGCTCCAGCCGACGATGGTGCCGAAGCGGAGGACGATGGGGCGGAAGGTCTCGTCCTCCAGGCAGAGGAGGCTGCGCTCGGCCATCAGCTTGGAGATGGCGTAGGGGAAGGTGGGGCGGGCCTGGGCTGTCTCGTCGGCCTCCCCTTCGGGCAGGAAGCCGTAGACCGAGCAGGTGGAGGAGAAGACGAAGCGCCGGATGCCCGCCTCGCGGCAGGCCTGGGCTACCACGGCGGTGCCGGCGGCGTTGAGGACGTAGTTCAGGGAGGGGCTGAAGGCGGCCATGGGGTCGTTGGACAGCCCCGCCAGGTGGACGACGGCGTCCACCCCCTCCAGCCACTCGGGGTGGAAGCGGAGGATGTCAGCCGCCACCAGTTCGGCCCGCTGGTCCAGGTGCTCCAGGCCGAACATGCCCCAGTCCACCACCCGCACCTGGTGGCCGTGGTCGAGGAGCATGGGCACCAGCACGGAGCCCACGTAGCCGGCGCCGCCGGTGACCAGAACGCGCACGCTTCCTCCCGCCGTGTGGACGGCCCCCCGCCGACGAAGGCGGGGCGTCGGGCCTGCAAACGGGCCGACGGAGGCCCGTCGGCCTCAGCCCATCTTAGGGGCCGCAACAGGGGTGGGTCAACTTGAGGGATCACAAGCAGGTTTCGTGGGCGCAGTCGCTCTCGCGCCGCAGGTGGCAGCCGAAATGACTCCTGCCGCGTCCCGACCGCATAGTAGAATGTGCGCGGGAGCCGCAGCTCAATGCCTGGGGCCACTTCGTGGAAGCGGAGCATGCCGAGCTGGGGCGGGTGGTGCTGGAGGGGTGCCGCTTCCACCTCTCGCGCACGCCCGCCCGCATGCGCTGGGCGGGACCCCTCCTGGGGCAGCACAACCACCTGGTGCTGTCGCAGCTCCTGGGCCTGACGGAGGAGGAGATCGCCCAGCTGGCCGCCAGCGGCGCCCTGGAGTGAAGGAGCAGGAGAACAGAAGGAAGGAGGGAGGCATGAGCGACTACCGCTTCATCCGCTACGAGACCCTGGACGAGGGCACCATCGCCCGCATCTACCTGAACCGGCCCGAGGCCCGCAACGCCCAGAACATCGGCCTCCTGCGGGAGCTGGACGAGGCCTTCCAGCAGGCCGAGGCCGACGACCGGGTGCGGGTGGTCATCCTGGGTGGCCTGGGGCCGGCCTTCTCCTCGGGGCACGACCTGGGCACGGCCGTGGCCAGGGAGGAGCGGGGGCTCTACCGTCGCCCCCAGCCGGCGGCCGAGGGGCGCTGGCACTACGAATGGGACTACTACTTCGACAACACCCGGCGCTGGCGCGACCTGCGCAAGATCACCATCGCCCAGGTGCAGGGCCACTGCCTGGCCGCCGGCCTGATGCTGGCCTGGTGCTGCGACCTCATCGTCGCCGCCGACGATGCCGTCTTCGCCGACGTGGTGGGGGTGCGCCTGGGCATGTGCGGGGTGGAATACTTCGCCCACCCCTGGGAGTTCGGGCCGCGCAAGGCCAAGGAGCTGTTGCTCCTGGGCGACTCCATCACCGCCGAAGAGGCCTACCAGTTGGGGATGGTGAACCGCATCTTCCCCCGCGAGCGGCTGGAGGAGGAGACCCTGAACCTGGCGCGGCGCATCGCCCGCGTGCCCACCATGACCGCCCTGCTCATCAAGCAGGCGGTGAACCAGACGCTGGAGATGCAGGGCTTCTACAACGCCCTCAAGGCCTGCTTCACCCTGCACCAGCTCAACCACGCCCACTGGGGCGAGGCGACCAAGGGCGAGTCGTGGCTGGGCACCCCCGAGTTCGGCGTCAGCCGCGAGTGGAAGCCCATCCTGCACGCCGACAAGAGCTCCAGCGGCTGGCAGCCCGACTAGGGGCGCTCAGGCGGGGGCGGGGGCGGCCTGGGGAGCCGACAGGAGCAGGTCTTCCAGCACCAGCCTTGGGTTGACGTTGTCCTCCAGGTAGCGGCGGGCCTCGGCCAGGGCGCGCAGGAAGGCGTCCACCTCGCGCAGGGGCATGCGGGCGGCCAGGGCCCGCAGCTGCCCCAGCCATTCGCGGTGGACGACGCCCTCCTCGGCGCCCGTCGCCGCCAGCAGCACGTCGCGCCAGGCCGCCTGCCAGACGTCCAGCACCGCCCAGAGCCGCTCGCCGAAGCGGGCGGCAGGAGCGGGCGGGCCGTCCTCCTCGCCGCTGCGGTCGCGTCCTTCGGCAGCGAAGAGCTGGGCCAGCTCCTCGGCCAGGGCCAGGCGGCGGGGCAGCGGCATCTCGGCCAGGGAGAGGGCCCGCTCCGCCTCCTCCTGGCGCCGGCGGCGCAGGTCGGGCTCGCGGGCCAGAGTCAGGGCCAGCCCGGGCCTCCCCTCGCTCCATCGGGCCAGGCGCTCCGCCTCCTCGGGCGAGAGGCCCCCGGCGGCCAGTGCTTCGGCCAGTTCGCCCACCGGCGCCGCACCCAGGGCCGTCCGCTGGCAGCGGGAGCGGATGGTGGGCAGGAGGGCCGTCTCGCGGGCGGTGACCAGCACCAGCACCGTGTCGGGGGGCGGCTCCTCCAGCGTCTTCAGGAAGGCGTTCTGGGCCTCCAGGTTCATGGCGTCGGCGGGGTCCACGATGGCCACCCGCGTCCGTCCCTCGAAGGGCTTGAGGGAGAGGGCCCGCTCCAGCTCCCGCACCTGGGCGATGCGTATCTCGCGGTGGCCGGTCTCCACCGTCAGCAGGTGCAGGTCGGCGTGCAGGCGCTCCTGGACGCGCCGGCACTGGCGGCAGCCGAGGCAGGGGCGCTCGTCCGGGCCCGACTGGCAGTTGAGGGCCTGGGCCAGGCGCAGGGCGAGGGTGCCCTTGCCCACGTGGGCCGGCCCGACCAAGAGGTGGGCATGGGCCAGCCGGCCCTGCCGCAGGGCGGCGGCCAGGGCCCGCACCGCCCGCCCCTGGCCGATGAGGCCCCAGTCCCTCACTCCGGCGGCCAAAGCTCGCAGCGCAGCAGGTCGTCGTAGGTCTCGCGGCGGCGCACCAGCCGCGCCTGGCCGTCGCGCACGAAGACGATGGCCGGGCGCAGCGAGGCGTTGTAGTTGCTGGCCATGGCCGGGGCGTAGGCGCCCGCCGCCGGCACCGCCAGCACGTCGCCCGGCTGCAGGGGCGGCAGGTCGGCGTCCCACAGCAGCACGTCGCCCGACTCGCAGTATTTGCCCGCCACCGTCACCCGCTCCCGCCGCTCGTCCAGGGGGCGGTTGGCCAGGAGCGCCGAATAGCGGGCGCCGTAGAGGGCCGGGCGGATGTTGTCGGCCATCCCCCCGTCCACCGCGACGTAGCGCCTGATGCCGGGAACGTCCTTCCAGGCGCCGACGGTGTAGAGGGCGACCCCCGCCCGGGCCACGATGGCCCGCCCGGGCTCCACCGTCAGCCGTGGCAGGGGCAGGCCGTGGCGACGGCACCCCTCCCGCAGCGCCCCGACGATGGCCTCAGCGTAGGCCGACAGGGGCGGCGGCGGCTCCTGGGGCAGATACTGGGCGGCGAAGCCACCGCCCACGCTCAGCTCCCGCAGCTCCAGGCCGTGGCGCTCGATCATGGCGGCGGCGAACCCGAGGACGATGGCCGTGGCCTCACGGTAAGGCTCCAGCTCGAAGATGGGCGAACCCAGGTGGAAGTGCAGGCCCACCAGCTCCAGGGAGGGGGACGCCAGCGCCTCCCTCACCGCCTCCTCGGCCTGGCCGGTGGCGATGGGGAAGCCGAACTTGCTGTCCAGCACGCCGGTGGTGGTCTTGACGTGGGTGTGGGGGTCAACCCCCGGCGAGACGCGCAGGAGCACCCGCTGGCGGCGGCCGACGCTCCCGGCCAGCTGTGAGAGGAGCGCCAGCTCGTGGAAGTTGTCGGCCACCACCTGCCCCACGCCGTAGGCCAGGGCCTCGGCCAGCTCGTCCTCGCCCTTGTTGTTGCCGTGGAAGTAGATGGCCTCGGGCGGGAAGCCCACCGAGGCCAGGAAGGCCAGCTCTCCCCCCGAGACCACGTCCGCGCCCAGCCCCTCCTCCATCAGCAGGGCGGCCAGCGCCCGACCGACGTAGGCCTTGCAGGCGTAGACCACCCGCACGTCGGGGTGGCGGGCGGCGAACTCCTGGCGGAAGGCGCGGCACATGTGCCGCAGCGTCTCCTCGTCGAAGACGTAGAGGGGGGTGCCGAAGCGCCGGGCCAGCTCTACGGCGTCGCAGCCGCCGATGGTCAGGTGGCCGGCGCCGTTGACGGCGGCGGTGACGGGCAGGACGTCCTTCAGCTCCTCGACAGCGTTCACGGGGCGCTCCCGGGCGGCGTCCTAGGCAGGGACGTAGCGGGCCTCGGCACCCTCGCCCCGGCGGGCCACCCGCCCATCGTCCAAGAGCTTGTGCAGGTGGGCCTCCACCTGCCTGCGGGCCATGGGCAGGATGCGGCGGTCCAGCTCCGGGTAGATGGCCCGCACCAGGTCCATCACCGTCCCCTTGCCCTGGGCGAGCAGGGACAATATCTGCTGCTCCCGCTCCAGCCGGTGGTCTATCAGCTCCTGCAGCTTGCGCCCGGCGTCCTTCACCGGCGGGCCGTGGCCGGGGAGCAGCAGGGCGGCGCCCAGGCCCTTCAGCCGCTCCAGGGAGCGCAGGTAGAGGGCCATGTCGCCGTGGGGCGGCGGCGAGACGGCCACCGTCCCCAGCCCCAGGGCGGTGTCGCCGGTGAAGAGGGCGCCCTCCTGCCGCAAGAGCAGGCAGAGGGAGCCCATGGTGTGGCCGGGGGTGTGGACCGCCTGCAGGGTGAGGGAGCCCACCGCGATGGTGTCGCCGTCGTGCAGGAAGGCGGCGCCGGCGGCGGCCCGGGCCGCCTCGCGACGGAACTCGCGCGCCCGCCGCGCCCACTCCTCCTGCCCCTCGGGAGTCTCCAGGTCCTGGGGCGCCTCGGTCTGCCAGTCGCGCAGGAAGGGCTCCTCCTGGGGGTGCAGCAGCACCTGGGCGCCGGTGGCCTCGGCCAGGCGGGCGGCGCCGCTGGCGTGGTCGAAGTGGTGGTGGGTGAGGACGATGTAACGCAGGCGCAGCCCCGGCACCCCCCGCAGGAACTCGATGCGCGCCCCCACCGACTCCTCGTCGGCGAAGCCGCTGTCCACCAGCGCCCCCTCGTCGCCGTCACTCACCAGGTAGACGTTGGGCGCCAGGGGGCCGATGTAGAAGGGCGGCCTGGCCGCCAGCACCCGCACGTGGTCGCTTACCTGCCTGACCTCCAAGGCCCGCCTCCCGAGGTGCTTCAGGCCAATGGTATCATAGGGGCCGACGAGGGAGGAACGCGATGCAGGCATACGAGGACGGCGCCCTGCGCCTGCTGCGCATCGGCCCCCTGGGGCCCTTCGCCAACAACGCCTACGTGGTGGCCGACCGCCACTCAGGCCAGGCCCTGCTGGTGGACATGCCCGCCGAGGGCGAGCGGGTGCTCGCCGCCCTGGAGGGCCTGCAGGTGACGGCCATTGTCCTCACCCACACCCACCCCGACCACTGGCAGAGCTACGACCTGCTCAAAGGGGCCACCGGCGCCCCCGTCCTCTGCCACCCCGACGAGGTCATCCTGCCCCGCGACCGCCGTGACGGCCCCCTGGCCGATGGCCAGGAGCTGACGGTGGGCTCCCTGCGCGTGCGGGTCATCCACACCCCCGGCCACACTCCGGGCAGTTGCTGCTTCCTGGTGGGGCGCTATCTGCTCACGGGCGACACCCTCTTCCCGGGCGGGCCGGGCCACTCCCGCACGCCCCAGGACCTGCGGCAGGAGATAGCTTCCATCACTCGGAAGCTCTACGCGCTGCCCGACGAGGTGCTGGTGCTGCCGGGCCACGGCGATGGCACCACCATCGGCCAGTCGAAGCGGGAGTATGCCGTCTTCGCCTCGCGCCCGCACCCTCCCGACCTGTGCGGCGACGTCCTCTGGGAGTCCTCCTGAGGCATGGGCATCTTCACCGGCATCGTCGAGGAGGTGGGGACGGTGGTGGAGGCGGAGCGGGGGCGCCTGCGCATAGCCTGTCGCATCTGCCTGGAGGGGACGCGCCCGGGCGACTCCATCGCCGTCAACGGCGTTGACCTGACGGTGGCCGAACTGGACGGCGGCTCCCTGCTCTTCCACGTCATGCCCGAGACCTACCGTCGCAGCAACCTCGCCGACCTGGCGCCGGGCGACCCGGTGAACCTGGAGCGGGCGCTGACGCCCCTCTCCCGCCTCTCGGGACACCTGGTGCGGGGGGTGGTGGAGGCCACCGGCGTGCTGCTGGCGCTGGAGCCGGAGGAGGACGCCGTCATCGCTCGCTACGGCGCCCCGCCTGACATCCTCCGCTACGTGGTGGTGAAGGGGCCCATCGCCGTGGACGGCGTCTCGCTCACGGTCATCGAGCGCAGCCGCGACGCCTTCGCCGTCTCCCTGGTGCGCTACACCCAGGAGCACACCAACCTGGTGCGCCGGCGCCCCGGCCAGCGGGTGAACCTGGAGACGGACATCGTCGCCCGCTACGTGGAGCAACTGCTGCGCGAGCGCCCAGTCCCCGACGTCTGAGGCTTGCTGTATACTGGGGCTGAGCCACCCGACGGGAGCGCGAGAGCTGAAGGAAGAACGGGAGGTCCCAGACTTCAACTTGGCCGGGGGTGAACTTTCCTTGGGCCTGGCCAGCATTGAAGAGGCCATCGAGGAATACCGCCAGGGACGCTTCGTCATCATCCTGGACAACGAGGACCGGGAGAACGAGGGCGACCTGACCATACCCGCCCAGCACGTGACGGCGGAGCACATCGCCTTCATGCTGCGCCACACCAGCGGCATCATCTGCGTGCCCATGACCGGCGAGCGGCTGGAGGAGCTGCAGATCCCCATGATGGTCAACCAGAACTCCTCCCGCTACGGCACCGCCTTCACCGTATCGGTGGACGCCCGTTACAACGTCACCACCGGCGTCTCGGCCCACGACCGCGCCCAGACCATCCGCGTGCTCATAGACCCCAAGACGCGGCCGCCCGACCTGGTGATGCCCGGCCACGTCTACCCGCTGCGGGCGCGGGAAGGGGGCGTGCTGGTGCGGGCCGGCCACACCGAGGCGGTGGTGGACCTGTGCCGGCTGGCTGGCCTCTACCCGGCCGGCGTCCTCTGCGAGCTGATGAACCGCGATGGCACCATGATGCGCTGGCCCCAGATCCGCCGCTTCGCCCAGCGCCACCGCATCAAGGTCATCAGCATCAACCAGCTCATCCGTTACCGCATGCAGCGGGAGCGGCTGGTGGAGCGGGTGGCCGAGGCGCGGCTGCCCACCCGCTACGGCGAGTTCCGGGCCATCGCCTACCGCAGCGCCGTGGACGCCAACGAGCACCTGGCCCTGGTCATGGGCGACATCACCACCCCGGAGCCGGTGCTGGTGCGCGTCCACAGCCAGTGCGTCACCGGCGACGTCTTCGGCAGCATGCGCTGCGACTGCGGCGAGCAGGTGGAGCTGGCCCTGGAGCGCATCGCTCAGGAGGGGCGGGGCGTCTTCCTCTACATGCGGCAGGAGGGGCGGGGCATCGGCCTCTGCAACAAGGTGCGGGCCTACTCCCTGCAGGACGCCCACGGCCTGGACACGGTGGAGGCCAACGAGGCCCTGGGCTTCCCGCCCGACCGCCGCGACTACGGCATCGGTATGCAGATCCTGGTAGACCTGGGCGTGCGTCGCATGCGCCTCCTGACCAACAACCCGGCCAAGCGGGCCGGCCTGGAAGGCTACGGCCTAGAGATCGTGGAGCGCGTGCCCATCCAGCCCACCGTCACCCCCTACAACCGCCGCTACCTGGAGGCCAAGCGCGACAAGCTGGGCCACCTCATCGAGATGCCCTTCTAGGGGGCACCCTTGGGCAGGGTCTGGCAGGGGCGCGCCTGGGGCGAGGGCCTCTCCTTCGCCGTGGTGGTGGCCCGCTTCAACGAGGACGTGACCCGCCGCCTGCTGGAGGGCGCCCTGGAGGCCCTGGCCCAGCACGGCGTCCCCCCCGAGCGGGTGGACGTGGTCTGGGTGCCCGGCTCCCTGGAGCTGCCGGTGGTGGCCAGGGAGCTGGGCAAGAGCGGGCGCTACCACGCCATCATCGCCCTCGGCTGCGTCATCCAGCACGAGACGCGCCACTTCGACCTGGTGGCCCAGGGCGCCACCCTGGGGCTGGTGCAGGCGGCCCTGGAGACGGGGGTGCCGGTGCTGCACGGGGTGCTGGCCTGCTACACGCGGGAGCAGGCGCTGGACCGGGCCGGCGGCGCCCGCGGCAACAAGGGCTACGAGGTGGCCCTCAACGCCCTGGAGATGGCCCAACTGATGCAGTCGTTGCGCGACGGTCTGCCCTAGCGGGCCTCGTATTCGTAGAAGCCCTTGCCCGTCTTGCGGCCCAGGTAGCCCAGGGAGACCATGCGCCGCAGCAGCGTCGGCGCCTTGAAGCGGGGCTCCCCGAACTCCTCGAACATGGACTCGCTGATCTGCACCAGCACGTCCAGGCCGATGAGGTCGGCGGTGGCCAGGGGGCCCATGGCGTGGTTCAGGCCGAAGCGACAGGCCCGGTCTATGTCCTCGGCCGTGGCCACCCCCGCCTCCACCATGCGGATGGCATCGAAGATGAAGGGCACCAGCAGCCGGTTGACGATGAAGCCGGGGGTGTCCTTCACCCGCACCGTCAGCCGGTCTATGGAGTCGCAGAAGGCCATGGCCGTCTCCAGCGTCTCGGCCGAGGTGCTCTGGGAGGAGACCACCTCCACCAGCCGCAGGGCGGTGGGCGGGTTGAAGAAGTGCAGGCCGATGACCCGGTCGGGACGACAGGAGGCGGCGGCCAGTTCGCTCAGGGAGAGGGAGGAGGTGTTGGTGGCCAGGATGGCCTCGGGCTTGCAGACCCGCCCCAGCTCGGCGAAGACCCGCTTCTTGGTGGGGAGGTCCTCCACCACCGCCTCGATGACCAGGTCGCAGCCGGCCAGGTCGGAGAGGGAGGCGCTGCCCCGCAGGCGGCGCAGGGCGCGCTGGTAGCGCTCCTCCGACAGGCGGCCCCGCTCCACCTCCCGCGCCAGGCTGCGGCGCACCCGCTCCAGCCCCTGCTGCAGTCGCTCCTCGTCCGCCTCCACCACCGTGGTGTAGTAGCCGTGGGTGGCGCAGACCTGGGCGATGCCGCCGCCCATGATGCCGCAGCCCACCACGCCGACCTCGCGCACTTCCATGGGGACACCTCCAGGACGCCGCGAGCGATGGCGGAGCCCCCTCGCGGCCCAAAGAGATATACTATGGGCCGCCTCGGTTATGGGCAATACGTGACCTGGGGATAGAAGAAGACGATGGTGCCCCGCCGCCGCCTCTCTGCTACCATAGCCCTGACAGCATGAGGGTCGTCAACCTGAACCGGAACGCGGTTCTGGCCGAGGAGGTGCGGGAGGCGCGCAGCCCCTGGGCGCGCATGGTGGGCCTCCTGGGGCGTGACCACCTGCCCCCGGGCCACGGCCTCCTCGTCGTCCCTTGCTCCTCCGTCCACACCTTCTTCATGCGCTTCGCCATTGACGTGGCCTTCCTGGACAGGGACGGGCGGGTGGTGCGGGCCTACGGGTCGGTTCCCCCCTTCCGCCTGCTCATGGGCGGCCGCGGGGCGCGCATGGCCCTGGAGCTGCCGGCGGGGACGCTGGAGCGCACGGGCACCCGCGTCGGCGACTTCTTGCAGATGGCGCCCTAGCGGGCGGCGGTCAGGAGGGGGAGCACCCAGCCCAGCACCAGGGCCAGGCCCACCACCCGCACCAGGCCCCACACGCTGAGGCGGTAGAGCAGGCGTAGGCCCACGGCAGGGCTGTCCCACAGGTCGCGCAGGACGCCCAGCAACTGCAGACCCCGCCGACGCAGGGGCGCCGCCACCTGTCCGGGCAGGGGTGGGCTGCAGGCCAGCAGCACCAGCCAGCGCTCGGCCGAACGCACCGCCAGCACCAGGAAGACCCAGGGCAGGAACCCCACCGTCAGCGCCAGCCAGAGGGGTTCCAGGGGCGGCGCCAGGACGGACATGACGGCGGCGCTGCCCACCACCAGCACCCAGCCCGAGATGGCCAGCAGCAGGAAGGCCACCAGCAGGGCCGAGCGTACCGCCAGGGTGTGCTGGCGGGCGGCGTGGCGCAGGCCGTAGTCCAGGCCGCGCCAGGCCCGCGCCAGGAGCGGTCCGGGGTCCGCTGCCTGGGGACGGGAACGTCCCCCGGGCAGCAGGTAGAGATAGGGGGGAGGCGCCGACACCTCGCGCACGGCGTCGCGGACGAGGGAGGCCAGCCGCAGCAGGGGCTCCAGGTCGCGGCGGTAGTGGCTGTGTCGCTCCAGGCAGTCGGCCAGTGCCCAGGGGCCCAGGGCCATGGCATCCAGGCATTCGGCCAGGGCATCCGACAGGTTCGACTGCGAAGCCTGCATATCCGTGCTCCCTCGCGCAGTCCGTTCCAACTATTGAACGCACGACGGCGGGGGAGCATTACAGCGCCAGCGAGAGAAAGGGACGAAAAGGGGAGCTAGGGCGACGAAAACGGCGCGCAACAGCTTGGACGACGGCCGCTTCCCGTCTCCGGACAGCACCGCTGGCCGTGGGCCCGCCGGGGGGACGTCAGGCGGCGCTGGTGCGGCGGGCGCGGCCCCGGCGCTGGCTGCCGGCGGGGGCCAGCTGGGCCATGAGGCGGGCCTTGCCGCGGCTGCGTGCCTCGGCCGAGAGCTGGCCCTCGGCAGGGGGGATGAGAGAGGCCACCAAGACCAGGGCGGTCAGTTCCTGGCGCAGATGGGGGTAGCGGTCGAGGGCAGCCATCAGCTCGCGCTCGCCGCGTCGCGCCCCCTCCAGGCAGTCGGCCAGGGCCTCGGCCTTGGTCACCCCTCTCGCCATCATGGACGCCATCCCCCTCTTCAGGGCCTCGCACCCTAATGACGCTGTCAGGGCCCGGACCGTTACAGCCATCCTCCCTCCCTACTTGTCCACAGGTTTTCAACGCCGCCAGTCTACACCCCTCCGGCGAGGATTGCAATACCCCCAGGGCAGAGATCCCGAGCAACGGCGCGATTTGACATATTGCAACGCTTTTTTGACGCGTTACAGGCGCCTGCAGCTTGGCAACGCCTCGCTTGCGGGCCAGGAGCGCGGCCGCCACGCCGGGGGCTAGGAGGCCAGGGCCTCGTAGGCCGCTGCCACCTCGGCCGGCTTCACCAGCAGGCAGGGGACGGTGGCCCGCTGCAGCACCGCCTGGGCCACGCTGCCCATGAGGGTGCGCCCGGCACCTGACCGCCCGTGGCTCGAGAGGGCGATGATGCCCGCCCCCGTCTCCCGCGCGGTCTGCAGTATCTGGTTGATGGCGTGGCCCACGGCCACCCGCACCTCCACCTGCAGGCCGCCCTCGCGCAGGGCCCGCGCCAGCTCGGCGAGCATCTCCGTCGCCTCCTCCTGCAAGGCCATGAGGGCCTCGGCCAGGTAGCCGCGGGAGGCGTAGGCCGTCGCCGCCAGGCCGCCCAGGGCCACCACGTGCAAGAGGACGGCCGTGGCCTCCAGCGCCCGGCACAGGTCCTGGGCCAGGGGCAGCACCGCGAGGGAGAGGGGGGAGCCGTCCAGGGGCAGGAGGACCTTGGTAAGGGGCACGTCGCCGCCGGGCAGGGGCTCCCGCACCACCAGCACCGGCCGGCTGCTGGCGTGCAGCACCCGCAGGGAGACGCTGCCGCGGCTCCAGGGGCCCGGGCCGCGGGGCGGCCGACCGGCCATGACGATGAGGGAGTCCTCCAGGCGTTGGGCCACGCAGAGGATGGCGTGGGCGGGCGGCCCGTAGACCATCTCCACCCGGGCGCGCACCCCGGCCGCCTCCAGCTGGCGGCGCTTCTCTTCCAGGTAGCTGCGGGCCCAGGCCGTCTCCTGCCCTAGGTCCCAGCGCTCGTGGACGCCCACCATGTGGGAGCGGTCTATGGCCGTGAGTAGGAGCACCTCCGCCTGGGCACCACGTGCGATGGCCTCGGCATAGGGCAGGGCCGACTCGGCCAGGGGGCTGCCGTCCAGGGGCACCAGGAGCGTCCGCACGCGCCCACCTCCTCCCGGGAGACAAAAATGCCTATACATAATAGCACAGCCGGGTGGGGGCCGGGCGTCAGGCGCGGCGGGCCTGGCCACCGGGCCAGGGGCGCCCTCGCAGCCGCTCCCACGCCTCCCGCAGGCGGGCGCCGTGGTATCCCACCGCCTGCACCGACTTCAGCAGCAGGTGCAGGACGAGGGCGAGCAGCCCCTCCTTCCAGGGGCGCCCGAACCAGAGGACGCCCTCCCGCTCCTTCAGGAATAGGTGCCAGTAGGGGGTGGCCTTGACCGCTCGCAGGGAGGCGCCGTAGCGCAGGTTGGTGCGCAGCAGCTTGCCCAGGTCGGGCTCCAGGTGCCAGACGGCGTCCGGCAGCAGTGCCACCCGCCGCGACAGCCGCAGGCACTCGTAGTAGATGATGTCGTGGTCGTAGTGCAGAATGGAGGGCACCAGTTCGGACGGGATGGCCTCCAGCGCCCGCAGCAGCAGCTGGCGGCGAAAGAAGCGGGGCGGGTTGCCGCCGCGGACGGGGTCGAAGCCCCCCTGTCCCTGGAAGCGGGCGTTGACGATGGCCTTGGAGGCGGCATACAGCCGCGGCACCAGCCACCGGCGGTTGAAGGACTCCTCCTCCAGCACCAGCATGTCGTAGGGGCCTGCCTGGGCCAGGGCCACCGCCCGGGCGATGGCGCCGGGCTTGAGCACCTGGTCGGCGTCCAGCATGAGCACGAACTCACCCCTCGCCTCGCGGACGCCCAGGGCGCGGGCGGCCAACAGCTTGCCGTCGCAGAGGAGGACGCGGGCGCCCATCTCCCGGGCCACGGCCACGGTGCCGTCGCGGGAGTGGCCGTCCACCACGATCAGTTCCAGGCGGGGGTAGCCCTGGTCGAGGACGCTCCGGAGGCAGAGGGGGAGGGTGCGGGCGCAGTTGTAGGTGGGCACCGTCACCGAGACCAGCGGCGGCTCCTGCGCCATACCCTACCCCTCCCCCTCGCGCCAGGTATCGGCCGGGGCGGGGCCTCAGGTGCCCGCGGCAGGGCCTACCAGGGGATCTCCGCCCAGGCTACGCAGAGCACCTTGTCGGCCGCCCCGTAGTAGAGCACCAGGGTGCGCCCGTCCAGGACGGCCCCACAAGAGAATACCACGTTGGGGGCCACCCCCACCCGCTCGTATTCCTCCTCGGGCTCCAGGATGGGCTCCTCGCTGCGCTCAAGGACGTGCTCCGGCACCTCTTTGTCCAGCAGCACGTAGCCCAGGCGATAGGTCCAGGTGCGGGCCTCCACCCCGTGGTAGATGAGCAGCCAGCAGTCGTCCAGCTCCAGGGGCGGCCCGGCGATGCCCACCTTGGCGTCGTCCCAGTAGCCGTGGCGGGGGGCCAGGATCTCCCGGTGGTCATACCAGTGCACCAGGTCGTAGGAGTAGGAGAGCCAGACGTGCTCGGCCAGGGTCATGGGGCGGTGCAGCAGCGCGTAGCGGTCGCCGATGCGCCGCGGGAAGTAGGCCACGTTGCGGTTGTGGAAGCCCACCATGGTGGGCAGGAGCAGCCGGTGCTTGCTCCAGGCCCAGTGCCCCCGCAGCAGGTGCTGGGGCTCGATGGACGTCTCGCAGGGGCGGGCCATGTCCCGCTCCTTGCCGGCGTATATCACCCGCACCTGCCCGTCCAGGGGAATGACGCGGGGGTCCTCCACCCCGTCCTGCTCGAACCAGTCCTCCGGCACCAGCACCGGATAGGGCAGCCGCTCCTCCACCTGGTCGTAGCCGTTGAGACGGCAGTAGCCGATGCGGGCCACGTCGTCCTGCCCACGGGCGGTGTAGAAGAGGTGAATGCGGTCGCCCAACTTTATGGCGCCGGCGTTGCAGGTCAGGCGCGTCTCCCACCAGTGCTGGCTGGGGGCGACGATGGGGTTGCGGGGGCTGCGCTGGAACTTGAGCCTTTTGCCCATAAGCGTGCTGGGCTGCATCTCTCTCCCGAGTGTAGACTAGCGGGCCCCTGGTATTGATACAAGGCCCGCTCTGTCTCCCCTATTCTCAACGCTCATGAGAGGCACGGGGATGCGGCCCCGGCGCTAGGATCGCTGGAAGCCGGCGAAGCGCTCCAGGACCTCGATCCTGGTGCTGTCGGGCTCCAGCAGGCTGCCCAGGCGCCCCGCGAACTCGCGTAGCACGCCGCGGCGGTGGGCGTCGAAGGACGCCTCATCGCGGTAGGCCTCGAACACCACGATGCGCGTGGGCTCGTTCTGCACCCGGTGGAAGATGTAAGCGAGGGTGCCCGGCTCCTCCGCCTCCACCCGGGCCGCCAGCTCGCGCAGGACGGCCTCGGCCTCTTCCTCCTTGCCCGGCTGCAACTTGAGGGTGGCCAGGACGGTGAACATGGGGGGCCTTCGGCTAGTAGATGGCCTCTTCCTGGTAGGTGCCGAAGACGTCTCGCATGACGTCGCAGATCTCGCCCAGGGTGCAGTAGGCCTTGACGGCCTCGATGAGGTGGGGCATGACGTTCTCCTGGCCCCGGCAG